>Ga0153980_1000227_pt1 | contig 27565 bp, 13 predicted proteins | sample TSGA064MetaG_FD_104722 | JGI IMG/M metagenome (GOLD analysis project Ga0153980, IMG submission 104722) | Attine ant fungus gardens microbial communities from Georgia, USA - TSGA064 MetaG | ecosystem: Host-associated > Fungi > Mycelium > Unclassified | place: USA: Georgia, Magnolia Springs State... | reverse complement strand
TTATTAACGTTGTCCTACTTTTAATTATAATTACTCTGTATTTAAAAGGTTATAAAAAGACTAATGTTTAGATAATCGACGAATGATATTGTTTTTCTTAATATCATTTTTAGCTTTCTAGTTCATCTGAAAGATAAAAGACAAAACTATATTTATTTCTAAATATAGTTTTTACGTTATGTATGTAAACTGATTTATTAGTCTTAAAATCAGCTTAATAATCTTAAATAAAAGAAGACCCATAAGGTGAAAAAATGTTATTGTAAATAATAGATATTTCATTTTTGATAAATAAACTTCCGCCAATCAAACAAATAAATCACCCCAATTGCTTTAAACGTCAAATAGATAAAATGACCATAATTGTGGCCAATCAGATGTAATTCATCAGCGGAAGCTCCTTTATTCGACCAAAGAGTAAAACCTAATATAATGGCTAAGATCAACAGACCTTTTCCTAATGCAAAAACAACTGTTTTTGCAGGGAGGGGTCTTTTTTTTGTGAGGAAAAAACCGAATAAAAGGACAAAGTTAACTAGTAATAAAAAATGTGCAGCAGTTGTCCATAAGGTCATTGTTCCTGTAGGTGTTAAGAAGTCGGTGAAAACGCAAGCGATGACTGCAGTCAAATTGAGCAAGTATAGAGGAAGGCGGAAGTCTTTTTTCTTCTCCTCGCTCTTTCTTTCTGGTTCTTCTGCTAATTGTTCTGGTTTTAGCAGTGACTCTAAATTGATTTGATAAAGATCACTTAATTTGATCAATGTGTCGATGTCTGGGGTACTTCGATTGTTTTCCCAATTTGAGATCGTTTGTCTAGTAACAAATAATTTCTCGGAAACTTCTTGTTGGGTGAGTCCTAACTTCAAGCGACTCTCTTTTATTTTTTCAGCTATAGTCATTTCAATGCTCCTTCTGACATATCCTATCATAAAGCGGTTCAAAGAAACAATTGGAAAGCTCTATTTAACGAAAAAATGCACAAGTCATTTTCTTTGTTCTTATAAGATTAAATTAAAATGAGCTTCATTTAGATATTCCTTAAAAATTTCCTGAAATTGCTCGATTTTTTTCACTCAATCCTTCACCTGTATTAAGTAACAATTGTCATATATGAAGTGATAAATGTTCAAAGATAGCATATATTGAGAGTAGAAGATAGTCTTATGCGAATCATTCAAAAAAAGAAAGCTACGCTTAAGTAAAAAATAGTTCCTTTTTTTGAAAGTAGAATCATTGATAATACAAGGTTGCAAAGAAGCTTTGCGCTAATTTGCACTGGATTTGCTTGAAGGAAAGGGTGGTTGGATTATAAAATTCAGAAGAGGTGATGTAGTGCAATGATAAGTGAATCAGATATACATATGCTCAACGGTATTTCATGTGTCCGCAAAAAAAAACATTTGATAGGAGTGGAAGAGGCGATAAATAAAAAATTATTTGTAAATTAAAAATTAATAAATTATAATGATTTTCAGGCGCTAAAAAAAGTTTGGATAAAAAGGTTTTAATTTTGAAAAAGAAGGTTAAGGTGAAAGTTTGTGAAAAAGAAGTTTAAATATATTCTATCTTTAGTAATCTTATTAAGTGCTGCGGTGGTAACGCCAGCATTTCAGGTAATGGCGGAAAGCCAAATGTTTTCAGAATCTCAGCAGGGGGATCCGGAAGAAGTGAATGCTATCCAATCTGATGATACGAATGCTTCTGCGGATGCTGGACAAGCTACCTCTAAAGTAGAAAATGCTACGCTGACAACAACGACCTCATCGAGTGTGGATGTTAAGAACGAGCAAACACAAGCAAGTAGTGACAGTGAAGAAGCCATTAATGGATCAGAAAATAAAGAAGAATCTGCTGCAAGCACTGTAGATAAGGTCCCTTCATCTGTTAATGCTTCAGCTGCAAGAGCTATCAATGGGCAACTGACGGTTCAAGTGTTAGATGGTAATTCAAACCAACCGATCCAAGGAGCTTATTTCACATTGACCTCTTCAACATCAGGTGAGGTGACATTGTTAGTCACGGACAGTTCAGGAAAGGTTACAATTCAACTTCCTTCAGGTGGCTATTTTATTAAGCAAGTTGGTACCACGAATCAAAGACTAAACTATGCATTCACATCGGTTGGAAATTCCATCACCTTGCAGCCAGGGGAAACGAAAACACTTGAACTTTACGAGCGTTTAATTGCGGGTGAGTATGCTTTTGGAGATAGTCCTGATACGATTCATATTCCTGTAAACAGCACATTTGATTTCTCAACCAAAGCATTAGGGATTGAGGCGTTTAAACTAAATTTTAGCGGCAATATAGAAAAAAGCATTTCTGACTCGCAGATCTATCCTTACTACACCAATGTTGACCCAAGCAAGCCAGGTTCCTATGTAGCAATTTTTATGGCTCGACAAGCCTCCTATAGCGTGAATACCACACATGTGGTCAATGTCATTGTCGATCCGGAGCAGATTGGAGAGGTAAATGTCCGATACCTTGATAGTCAAGGGCAAGAAATCCATGAGATGCAGACCTTGACCGGTACGATTGGTGAACCATATGATGCCAGCACTGAAGATTATAAGCTAAGATTTGATGGCTACACCTTAGACGAAAGCCAATTACCAGAAAACAGTAAGGGTGTATTTAACGAAACAGCGCAAACTGTCACCTACATTTACACAAAAAATCCTGTACCAGCAGCGGATGTAACAGTGGAGTATGTGGATACAGAAGGAAAAGAAATTCACCCTTCGCAAAAGATCAGCGGAAACATAGGTGATTCATACGATGCCAGTACAGAGAACTATCAATTAACGATCGACGGCTATACACTGGATGAAAGCCAACTGCCAGAAAATACCACAGGAGTATTTAGTGAAACTGTACAAACAGTCACTTATGTGTATACAAAAAATCCCGTACCAGCAGCGGATATAACAGTGAGATACGTTGACACAGAGGGCAATGAAATTCATGACTCCCAAACCATTAGTGGAAACATAGGTGATTTATACGATGCCAGCACAGATCAATATAAACTATCGATCGATGGCTATACACTAGATGAAAGCCAATTACCAGAAAATCTAAAAGGGGTATTTAGCGAAACAGCACAAACAATCACATACATCTACACAAAAAATCCCGTATCAGCTGCGGATATCAGGGTCGAATATATAGATACCGAAGGCAACGAAATCCACGCTTCTCAGACGATTAGCGGTAATGTGGGCGACCCATACGATGCCAGCACAAAGAACTATCAATTAATGATTGAAGGCTACACTTTGGATGAAAGCCAATTGCCAGAAAATAGTAAAGGTGTATTTAGCGAAACAGCACAAACAGTCACCTACATCTACGCAAGGAATCCGATACCCGCAGCTGATGTCACAGTCGAGTACGTGGATACAGAAGGTAAAGAAATCCACTCTTCACAAACGATTAGTGGAAACATAGGCGACCCATACGATGCTAGTACAGAAAAATATCAACTAAAAATCGACGGATACACCATAGATCAAAGTCAATTACCAAAAAACAGTAAAGGTGTGTTTAGCGAAACAGCGCAAACAGTCACCTACATCTACAAAAAAAATCCGATACCAGCAGCGGATGTAACGGTGGAGTATGTAGACACAGAAGGTAACGAAATTCATGCTTCCCAAATCCTATCAGGAAATGTAGGCGAACCTTACGATGCTAGCACAGAAAAATACCAAATATCAATCAACGGCTACGTCTTAGATCAAAGTCGTTTACCACAAAATGCGAAAGGCACATTCGGCAAACAGGGGGCAACTGTGACGTACGTTTATACAAAAGGACAAGCTGCAACAGTTGATAGTTCTGATAATAAGGAAAAAGCTCCTGTCCAAACTGTTGTTTCGAAAAAAAGCGCGTCTGCACAAAGATTGCCGCAAACCGATGAGCAGGGGACGTTGTTCCCAATTATAGTTGGTTTGTGCTTTATCGCCACGGCAAGCTGGCTTTATTTCAGAAAGCGAAAATAGCGATTAAGTAAGCCATTGGGGAAAGGCATCACTGACTAACAAAAAGGACAGCTAGGATTCAGCTGTCCTTTTTGTTGCTTATTTACCTAAAAATGAAATGAACCCAAGGGAATCATAGAGAAAATGGCAGATCCAGCTGACCCATACGCTATTGGATTTTTTCCAAACGTAGTTGAGTGCCAATCTGGCAGGCATCAAGGTGATCAATAATTGGGCTGGATGAAAACCATACGCTGGGATATGCCACAAAGCGAACAGCACACTGCAAATGATGGAAGACCAGAGGAAAGAGAATCCTTTTTTCTGTAAAGCTAATAAGAGATTGGTACTAAGCAACTCTTCTCCCATCAACATGAAGGGAACTTGTAAAAAGACCATTTGGACGGTGATAGTCTCGCTGATCGAGTTTGTTGTGGGTTGTCCAAAAATAGCGGCATAAATAAAGGAAAAGAACACGCCAGTCAAAATGACGAAAGGCACACCCCATAATAAAACAATGAAACGAAAATGCTTGAATTGTTCCAAAAAGGTCCTTCGTAAGAGGAAGTACCCTGCACCAAATGCCAAAATCACATTCCATACAGTACCAACAATGGATAAAACGGAATCGTTTAGGGGTGTATAGGGAAGCATTTGATAGGTTAAACCGATGACTAATGTAAGAATAAATAAATACGTTGCTGACTTGTGTTTCATTTTGAACACATCCTTTAAAGTAATTGCCACACGCTGAATTATAAACAGAAAAAACATCAAAGTACAAAAAGATATCTCTCATTATTTTTAAACGAAAATAAAAAGGAGTGAATACGATATCATGACTGACAGGCTTGATTTTATTAGTATCAGAATAAAAGGTTTCTAAGAACAATTCTCAAAAATGGTGAACAAAAAGAGAAGTTTATAAGAATCCCTGTAACACTGTTGAAATATTATTACGCTTATGTTACATTTTGTTTACGTTATTATGTTTAGGGAGAATGTTTATGAAGAAATCAAGCAATTATTCAAATAATTCACAACATAAAGAAGCGACTTCTGGAAAACAAGCACCTACTTCAAGGGTCGAATCACATCAAAAGCAAACAACGGGAACGACAAGACGCACGCCAACCACCAATCGTCAAGTTTCTAAAAAGAAGCCAACCCATCGTAAGTATCTCTTTTCATTGATGACGCTGCTGACAATCGTCATTATCGCCACTGGGGGCTATATTGCATTTACTTTGAAGCAGCAAGAAGCATTGGCACGAGAAAAATATGAAGCTGCCGCACAAAAGCTATTAGCATCGATCCAAGAAGAGCAGGCCAAAGAGGGAATTCCCGCAAAACTTGAAACATTGTCTGATGGGGACAAAAAAGAATTGATTTTCCGACCAAAAGAAGAAAGTGCCATCCCGGTAAAGGATGCAAGTCAGAAATTATCGACCATGGCGAACAAGCTATGCAAAAAGCACGCCGACAAAGAGACCGTTACGATCGCTCGGATTCAAGCACAAGCAGTTGCATCAAAAGTGTCAACCTATTCCTTAAAAGCGGACAGCTATGTTTGGAATCGGGAAACTGGTCGCTTTGAAGATGCGGATAGCGTGGTTGCCGATCCAATTTTTATTTCCGAGAAAACCGGCAATGAATTATCCTTGAAAGACTTGGTTCCAGACGAGGGAAGCTTGCTAGGGATCCAGCAAGTCATTCAGCAAAAGATTTTAGACCAAGCCAAGGAACCAGATAAAGTCATTGATGCGGTCTTGGCGATGGATCGAATCACCTATGAGTCGAAATTTACGTATGATCCTGAAAAAGTAACGATCCAGTTGCCGCAAAATCAAACTGGCGTATCTGAGATCACGTTGGCGTACAAAGAGATTGCACCCTTTATTGATCCGGAACTTGTTAATGCGGACCAATTGAAAGAGCAACAACCGACATTGGACGAAAACAAAAAATATGTTGCATTGACTTTCGATGATGGACCAAATGATACCTCGACATTGGATCTCTTAAAAATCTTGAAAGACAATAATGTGAAGGCAACGTTTTTTGAATTAGGCCAAATGGTGGATCAGTATCCTGAAGTATCGAAAAAAATCCATGAAGAAGGGCATGAAATTGCCAGTCACTCGTATTCACACCCGCAATTAAATACGTTGTCGCCGGAAGATGTCAAAGCGGAAATAACTAAGACCGACAAAGCGATCTATCAGGCAACTGGGGTCTTGCCTAAGAATTTGCGTCCACCGTATGGGGCGATCGACCAACAAAGCGCCCAAGCAGCAGGAAAAGCGATCATTCAATGGAGTGTTGATACCGAGGATTGGAAACTAAAAGATCCGAGTAAGATTCTAAAGGTCGTACAAAACAATGTCTACGATGGATCGATTATTTTGCTTCATGATATTCATCCGAAATCCGTTCAAGCTGTACCAGGTATTATCCAAACGCTGAAAGCGCAAGGCTATGAATTTGTGACGGTGGATCAGTTGTTAAATAGTAAACAAAAACCAATGTATCAATATTTTGGTGAAACAGATGAACGTAGCGTCAGCTAATAGCTAAAAAAGGAAGTGATGATCGCTATCACTTCCTTTTTTTATTAAATGAACACTGCAGTTGCCGCGTTATCACTCGTCTGAGGCAAATACCTGGAGGTAGTCTTCATCCAGCAGTAAAGCAAAGTCATCGGCAAGGGCTTCTTGATCCAGTTCTCGCATGAGAGCTAGCATCTTTGTGGTTATCATTTGCCCCGCTTTTTGATCGCCGATTCTTAAGAGCAACACGCCTTGGAAAAATTTGCAGACGGTTTGGTGGAAAAATTCTTTGTAGTCTGTCGCTAAAAGTTTCAATTGGACAACGAGAACTTCCGTTGCATCGTATTGCTGGTGTTTTAGTGTGTATTCAATCAGATTGATCAGTAGCGCGCAATAGATTTCCCGACCTTTTTCCATATCGATGTAGTACTCGAGCATCTTGGATACTTTTTTGAAAAAGAGGAAATTATACTCGTTGTCCAAAAGGTCGATGGTGTTGGCGAATAACTGGATTTCTTGCAACGTCCAGCTTTCAACATCAATGAGGTAGGAAATAATCGTTTGACGATCACATTCCAAAACAGCTCTTTTCCGATAGACCCCATGCTCTGCCAAACATTGCAGCATGCGAATTCGCGAGCGAACCTCTGCAATACGGACATTGTTTAGTCTGCTAGTGGTTTGCTGCAGTTCCTGTAATAGCTTTTGTAAATTTGGCAGATCGTGTTTGTTTGAATACTGATTGTACCGATGATTATAGCTATTTTTCTCATCCAGACGATAGCCATTCGCGATATAGAGAAATTCATCGATATTCATTGAGAGATTTTCTAAGATTTGCAAGAGTAAGTTGGTAGCAATCTGATGCTTGCCTTTTTCAAATTCAATTGCATAGGATTTTGAAATAATCGTGCCATAGACTTCTTTTTGGGTGAAGCCTTTTTTCAATCGGATTTGTCTGATCGTTTCGCCATACATAAGAACCCCTCCGCTCTCATTGCTTTAAAGAAATTGTGTCTCCTCATTATAGTAAAACAAGCCCAGTGTAGGAATCAAAAAGGTCTTATATTTCAGACTTTCTTGATTTAATGAAAGAAATTGATCGGTAAACTTAGTGATAGAGGATCCTTAGAGAGGATAATAAAAAAGCGTGAGAACATTCGATTCTCACGCTTTTTTTTAGACGAAACTAAGGCAGATCAATACAAGAATCATTACTAGCCAATGCATCGTTTTTTTGCTCCTTAAATGGTATTAGAAGAAGACGATTGGGCAGCTGCGCTTCCTTCTGATTAACAAGTATAAGCAAAAAGAATCCAATAAATGGTTAAGTCCAAAATGTAAGACCAAAAAGATACTGAGGAATTCTCTGGGAAGAAAAAAGTGGGATATGGCGACTGAAGAAACTCTATTTCATAATGGTGTAGACTCGATTTTAATGGGGAGTTTTCATTCTTTTTTCATAGAACTTTCTGTGAACGTTTCGATTCTTTTTTTCGCTACTAAGAGTTATTTTGAAGGATATCGTGAAAAAGCGGGTGATTTTTTTTGTTTTTTTATTTGTAGAGGTAAAAAACGAAGGTGAAATCAAGAAAAAACACAATCGTCGTTTTTATCTAAATAAATGCATAAGTATACAAATGTAATCGTATTCATTATATTGATTAAATATAAAAAAAGGAATGGTTAAATGACGAAAAAATAGATTTTTTTATCGTGACAGCCTGGTTTATAAGATAAATATAAATAATTTGTGCTTGTTTATTAAATAAACCTTTTATGTTTTCTGAGGCTAAATTAAGTGTTTTTTTAATTATTTATCGTGTTTATAATTTGTTGGAAAGAAATAAATTTGCTAGAATTTTGGTACACAGTGTGTTCGTTTAGTTATTTTATTTTTTATGGTTCACAAGCGATTTCCACTATGCTGCTAAACTATTTGAACAAAAATCACTGGGTTTTTCAGAAAGCATGCGAAAAAACGTCGCGGTGCGATCGGTTACTTTTGTTTTCTCTCTATGCCTTTGGGTGTTGGGTTGAAATAGATTTTCATCTGGTATTAAAGGGGGAAAGAAGGATTCCAGAGATCATCAGTTTTATCTTTTGTCGGTTAAATTTTTTTCGAACAGGAGGAGAATGAATGAAAGGCATTAATTATAAAAAGCTCATGGATTCAAAGAAAAACACACGCGTTCGAACAAAGAAAAACATTATTGCGAATTTAACTGTCAGTGGGATGTTGTTGACGAGTACGGTGGTCGTGCCAGCAAGTTTGTTATGGGCACCAACGACGGTTGAAGCTGCTTTGGTTTCAGCTGAACTTTTCTCAGATATCACAGCATCTAATAACTCAGGCACGAGTGCGTCTGCACCTTATGCAACTCCTGGTGCAACGAACCAAGTCAATTTCTCGATTTCTGGATCAAATGCAGTAACGGTTGATGTCTTGAATGGGGATAAAGTCGCGGTTGTTGGGGTTCCTCAAGGCCTTACTGGGTTGGTTCAACCGGCAGGGAATGCATCGATTTCCACCAATGTGATACTCCAACTGGGGAATTTCCCAGCCTTGCAAACCTTGATCGGGACAGTCACACCAGCAGTCAATACCTTGATCAGCACGGTGGATGGAATCGTCAATCAAAATTTAGCTGATGCACTGGATATTCCGCCAACAATCGTTGGCGGCTTGCCAAATCCATTGTATACGGCAGCTTCAATCGTGGATGTCAGCCAAGTGATTTCCGTCAACTTAGATGAAATCACGACCCAGTTAGACTTATTAAATCAACTTGGACAATTTGGCCAAGCGAATTTTGAAGTTCCAGCTGGACTAACCGAAAACGAACGTGCCCTGATCGCCAATGTGGATGATGGTTTATTTATCGTTATCAATCAACGCATCAATCAAATTCTCGATAATTTACAAGCAGCCCAGATTCAAGTCAGTATTTTGGATGGTGCAAGTGGGATTCCAGGCATCGGTACCTTGATTGGTCAAATCAATACGTTGGTACAAAGTACCGTTAATACAGCGAAAGCTACTTTGAACGCAACGGTTGAAACGGCACAAACAGTCTTCAATGCAACGACAGATTTAGCAGATCAAATCGCTTCTGCATCTGTTTTAGGTCAAACCAACGTGGTCATTCCAACGAATGTCACCAGTCCGACCTATGCACAATTGGTTGAAAACGGCGTGGCGAATCCATCTAATCCTTACGAAGCCCGCTTCGAAGGAACGATGTCGCAACTTGATTTGATCACCATTGATTTGTTTACGGATGCTGACGGCAATAACTCGATCTGGTTTGCACCAGATACACCAGAAGATCAAACCGATACACCAACGATCAATCCATTGACAGCAGGGGAGACGACGATCAGCGGAACAGCTGAGCCAGGCGCAGCCATTACATTGGCGATCAACGGCGGTGCACCTATTACGACAACCGCAGATGGTGACGGCAATTGGACGGCGGATGTCCCTGAATTGGTGGAAGGCGATACAGTCACAGCCGTAGCGGAAGCTGGTGGCGAATCGGCGAGTGAGCCTGCAACGGCAACGGTAGCAGCACCAGTGGTCAATGCACCAACGGCTTCGATTACAGGAAATAGTACCGATGGGTACCCTGTGACGGGGACAGCCGCAGCAAATGCAGCCATTGAAATCACCAATGCCGAAGGTGAAGTCGTTGGCTTTGGAACGGCAAATGAGAATGGCAACTACAGTATCACGTTGAACCCAGCAGATGTAGCAGAAAATGAAAACTTGAATGTTGCCGCAATCGTCACTGCCGGTGGCCAAACTTACCGCAGTGGCAATACGCCAATCGTCGTTCCAGCAGACGATGCCGAGCAACAAACGGGAACACCAACGATTCAACCGGTGACTGCAGGGGATACAAGCGTCAGCGGAACAGCTGAGCCTGGTGCCTCGATTACTGTGACCGTCAACGGTGCAGATCCGATCGTGACGGAAGCCGATGAAGAGGGCAATTGGCGTGTTGATGTGGCCGAAGTGTCAGAAGGCGATACGGTTTCAGCTGTTGCCGAATTAGCAGGACAAACGCCAAGCCAACCGGCTAGCACCACCGTGTCCGCCTTAACGGTCAATGCACCGACGGCTTCGATTACAGGAAATAGTCAAGAGGGCTATCCAGTGACTGGAACAGCAGCACCAAATGCGGCCATTGAGATCACCAATGCGGATGGCGAAATTGTCGGAACAGGTACCGCCAATGAGAATGGCGTTTATACGGTGACGTTAGATCCAGCAGATGTTGACGCGGAAGAAACCCTCAATGTGACGGCGGTTGTCACCGCTGGCGGCGAAACCTACCGTAGCAGCCCAACACCTGTTGTGGTGCCTGCGGATATCCTGCAGACGGAAACACCAACGATCGATCCAGTCAGTGCTGGAGATACGACCGTTAGTGGGACAGCCGAACCGGGGGCAACAGTAACGATCACGCTTCCTGAAGGCGATCCAATCACGGCTGAAGCCGATGACGAAGGCAACTGGGAAGCAACGGTTCCTGAATTATCAGAAGGCGATTCCGTGACGGTCGTTGCTGAGTCTGAAGGCAAAGATCCGAGTGCCCCAATCACCGTGAGTGTAAACGGTTTAACCGTGGCAGCGCCAACGGCTACGATCACCGGAAATAGCACAGACGGGTATCCAGTAACGGGAACGGCAACTGCCAATGCAGCGATTGAAATTTTGAATGAAGCCGGCGATGTCGTTGGTAGTGGAACAGCCGATGACGATGGCAACTTTACGATCACCCTTGATCCTCAAGAGGTGGCAGCTGGCGACAACTTGCGGGTGGAAGCGATCGTGACGGCTGGTGGTGAAGACTATCGCAGTACAGGCACACCGCTTGTAGTTCCTGCAGATGATGTCGAAAATTTGACGGAAACACCAACGATCGACCCAGTAACAGCTGGGGATACGACCGTCAGCGGAACGGCTGAACCAGGGGCAACTGTGACGATCACGCTTCCTGAAGGCGATCCGATAACGGCAGAAGCCGATGACGAAGGCAATTGGGAAGCGACGGTACCAGAATTAACGGAAGGTGATACGGTAACAGTCGTTGCCGAAGCCGAAGGCAAAGATCCAAGTGCACCGATTACCGTGACCGTGGATGGCGTTACTGTCAGTGCACCGAGTGCTTCCATCACAGGCAATAGTACGGATGGCTATCCAGTCAGCGGAACAACGACACCGAATGCGGCCATTGAGATTTTGAATGAAGCAGGCGATATTGTTGGTAGCGCGACGGCGGATGACACGGGTGCTTATACCGTGACCTTAGATCCAGCCGATGTGGCGCCAGAAGAAGCCTTGCGGGTAGTGGCAGTTGTGACAGCGGGCGGTCAAGACTACCGTAGTAATGCCACGCCAATCACGGTACCAACAGACATTGAACAAACAGGGACACCAACGATCGATCCGGTCACAGCAGGTGATACCACGATTAGCGGAACGGCAGAACCAGGATCGACGGTTACTGTCACGATCACCGATCAAGAACCAGTAACGGCTGAAACGGATGACGAAGGAAACTGGCTTGCAGAAGTGCCAGCAGTCTCTGGAGGTGATACAGTCACAGTCGTTGCGGAAGCCGAAGGCAAAGAGCCAAGCGCGCCAATCAGCGTGGGAGTTAATGGAGTGACTGTAGCAGCACCGACAGCGATCATCAGCGGAAATAGTACTGATGGGTATCCAATCACAGGTTCAGCTGCAGCGAACGCAGCGATCGAAGTGTTGAATGAAGCAGGTGATGTAATCGGTACTGGCACAGCTGATGGTGATGGAAACTATACGGTAACTATCGCACCAGCCGATGCAACACCAGAAGAAACCTTGTCTGTCGTTGCGATCGTAACAGCTGGCGGGGATCAGTATCGTAGTCCTGCCACACCCGTGACGGTCCCAGCAGATGAGCTTGAACAAACAGCATCACCAACCATCGACCCAATCAACGCCGGGGATACGACGATCAGCGGAACGGCCGAACCAGGCGCAACGGTGACGGTAACGATCCCAGGAGAAGATCCGGTCACTGGCGAAGCCGATGACGAGGGGAACTGGACGGTTGACGTTCCTGAAGTTTCTGAAGGAGAAACCGTCACAGTGGTCGCACAAGCACCAGACAAAGACCCAAGTGCACCAATCAGTGTTGGGGTCAATGGATTGACGATCGCTACGCCAACTGCGACGATCAGTGGCAATAGTACCGATGGTTACCCAGTAACGGGAACGGCACCAGCTAATGCAGCCATCGAAATCTTGAATGCCGATGACGAGGTCGTAGCTACTGGCACCGCCAATGACGAAGGCCAATACACGATCACGTTAACGAGTGAGGATGCGTCTCCAGCTGAAACCTTACGGGTGATAGCTGTAGTCACAGCCGGTGGTCAAGACTACCGCAGTGCGGCTGCCCCAATCACAGTACCATTGGATCAAACTGCAGTACCAACGATTGAAGCGGTGACAGCCGGCGACACCACCATCAGCGGAACGGCTGAACCCGGCGCGACAGTCTCAGTCACGATTGGTGACGCAGAGCCAGTCACTGCCGAAGCAGATGACGAAGGCAATTGGACGGCAACGGTGCCCGAGGTTTCTCAAGGAGAAATAGTTTCCGTGGTAGCGACCCTTGATGGGGAAACACCAAGTGATGCAGCTACGGTCGTCGTAAATCCACTCAGTGTGGCGACACCGACAGCAGCGATCAGTGGCAATAGTTCGGAGGGGTATCCAGTAACCGGAACGGCCACGCCAAATGCAGCGATTGAGATCTTAAATGAAGCCGGTGAGGTTGTTGGTAGCGGTGAAGCAAATGAGGAAGGTGCTTACAGCATCACATTGAGCAGCGATGATGTTGATCCTTCAGAAGCACTTCAGGTGGTGGCAGTGGTAACAGCTGGCGGCGATGAGTACCGTAGTGCGCCGCTCTCCATCGTGGTACCAGCAGACCAAACGACCACCCCAACGATCGATCCAGTGCAAGCCGGTGATACATCCGTCGGAGGAACTGCCGAACCTGGTTCAACGGTGACGGTCACGATTCCTGGAGAAGATCCAGTGACTGCCGAAACGGATGAGGAAGGCAATTGGACAGTCACTGTACCAGAACTTTCAGAAGGCGACACGGTCACAGTGGTTGCTGAAGCTGAAGGCAAAGACCCAAGTGCACCAATCAGTGTTGGTGTCGGTGCCTTGAACGTGGCTGCACCAACCGCAACGATCACGGGCAACAGTACTGACGGCTATCCAGTCACAGGAACAGCACCAGCCAACGCAACCATTGAAATCTTAAATGCTGCCAATGAAGTGGTAGGAATTGGTACTGCCAATGGAGACGGTGAGTATACGATCACCTTGACAGAAGGTGTTTCACCAGCAGAAACCTTGCGCGTGGTGGCTATCGTATCAGCCGGCGGTCAAGACTATCGCAGTCCGGCAACTACTATCGTGGTGCCAGAAGATAACGCAGAAGACCAAACAGCGGCACCGACTGTCGCACCAGTGATTGCTGGGGCTACAACCGTTAGCGGAACGGCTGAACCTGGGGCCGATGTAACGGTTGAACTACCAAACGGCGATACTGTTACAGTGGCAGCGAATGACGAAGGTGAGTGGACGGCAACTGTGCCGACGGTTTCTCTGGATGATGTCTTGACAGTTACTGCCTTGGCAGACGGCAAAACAGAAAGTTTACCAGTTACAGTGACGGTGCAAGGGCTGATCGTGGCAGCACCAACGGCAACGATTTCTGGCAATAGTGAAGATGGTTATCCCGTAACTGGTACAGCACCAGCCAATGCGGCAATCGAAATCTTAAATGCTGATGATCAAGTGATTGGCACAGGAACAGCCAATGAGAATGGCGTTTACACCGTTACCTTGACCAGTGAAGAAGTATCAGCGGGCGAAACGGTCCGTGTCGTTGCTATCGTTTCAGCAGGTGGGGATGACTTCCGTAGTCAACCAACGGCTGTCGTGGTACCAGCGGATCAAACGGCGACACCAACGATCAATCCAGCAGTGGCTGGCGCAACAGAAATCAGCGGGACAGCCGAACCAGGAGCAACAGTCAGCGTGACGATCGGTGAGCAAGACCCATTCACCGCTGAAGTTGATGACGAGGGCAATTGGCAAGCTGAGGTGCCAGAGCTTTCCGAAGGGACAACTGTTACGGCAGTTGCAGAAATAGAAAATGAAACACCAAGTACACCAGCAACGATCACGGTCGGGGCATTAACGGTGGCGGCGCCTAGTGCGTCTATCAGCGGCAATGCAGCCGATGGCTATCCAGTGACTGGAACAGGACCAGCGAATGCGACCATCGAAATCTTGAATGAAGCTGGCGAGACAGTAGGAACGGGTACGACCAATGCTGCAGGGGGTTACACGATCGCTTTGACTAGTGAAGATGTCTCTCCTGAAGAAAACTTGACGGTGGTTGCGGTGGTCACAGCAGGTGGCAAGGATTATCGCAGTCCAGCGACACCGATCATGGTGCCAGCTGAACCTGGTGAAAATCAAACAACGGCACCAACGGTTGATCCAATCAAAGCAGGCGATGAAACAGTTAGCGGAACGGCCGAACCTGGCTCAACTGTGACTGTAACACTACCTGATGGCACAGAAGAAACCGCCGAAACAGATGACGAAGGCAACTGGAGTGTCGATGTGCCTGAATTGTCTGAAGGAGATACCATCACGGTCGTCGCAGACAGTGACGGCAAAGACCCAAGTGATCCAATCACTGTCATCGTTGAAGGAGTGACTGTTGCAGCACCAACAGCTTCCATCAGCGGCAACAGCACGGATGGCTACCCAGTGACTGGTACAGCACCAGCCAATGCAGCGATCGAGATCTTGAACGCAGCCAATGAAGTCGTAGGAACAGGCACTGCTGATGGAGACGGCAACTATACAGTGGACTTAACTGCTGAAACTGTCGATCCAGAAGAAACCTTAAACGTCGTTGCCATCGTAACAGCTGGTGGGAAAGAGTATCGCAGTAATCCAACAGCGGTCATCGTACCAGCAGATACGGTAGTGGATCAGACAGCAGCACCAACGATCGATCCAATCACGGCTGGGGATACCAGCATCAGTGGGACCGCTGAACCAGGTTCAACCGTGACGATCACCGTACCAGATGCGGAATTAACCACGGCTGAAACGGATGATGAAGGCAATTGGACAGCAGAAGTACCAGAAGTTTCTGAAGGCGATGCAGTCACTGTTGTGGCTCAATCACCTGACAAAGAGCCAAGCGCTCCAGTCACAGTTGGTGTGGGGGCGTTGACGGTCACTGCACCTAGTGCAACTATCACAGGCAATAGCACGGATGGCTATCCAGTAACTGGAACGGCACCAGCCAATGCCACCGTACAAATCTTGAATAGCGATGGACAAATCGTTGGTTCAGGAACCGCAGACGCGCAAGGGAACTACAGTATCACTCTTGAACCAACAGCTGTTGCACCAGCGGAAAGCCTAACAGTCGTTGCAGTTCAGACAGCTGGCGGCAAAGAATACCGCAGTAATGCGACACCGATCGTGGTACCTTTGGATCAAGAAGAGCAACAAACTGCAACACCAACGATCGATCCAGTCAAAGCTGGCGATACTTCGATCAGCGGGACTGCCGAACCAGGTTCAACGGTGACGGTAACGATTGGTGAAAATGAACCAATCACGACCGAAACGGACGAAGAGGGCAATTGGACAGTTGAGGTACCTGAAGTTGCGGAGGGTGATACCGTCACTGTTGTGGCACAATCACCTGAAAAAGATCCTAGTGCACCAATCACAGTGAGTGTGGATGGCATCACGGTTTCAGCACCGACCGCTTCGATCACCGGCAATCCAGAGGATGGTTACCCAGTGACGGGGATGGCAGCACCAAATGCGGCGATTGAAATCTTGAATGAAGCGGGGGATGTCGTTGGATCAGGCAATGCCGATGAAAATGGCAACTACACGATCACGCTCTCTGGTGAAGACGTTTCTCCTGAAGAATCATTGAACGTCGTTGCGATCATCACAGCCGGCGGCAAAGACTACCGGAGTAATGCGACACCAATCGTCGTGCCTGTCGAGAATACGATCGACCAAACCGCCACACCAATCATCGAACCAGTCACAGCTGGTGACACGACCATCACTGGTACTGCTGTACCGGGAGCGATGGTCACCGTGACGGTAACGGGTGAAGAAGCGGTTGAAACTGAAGCAGATGAAGCAGGAAATTGGTCAGTGGATGTTTCTGAAGTTTCTCGAGATGAAATCGTGACAGCAGTGGCGCAAAGCGAAGGAGAAATCGCCAGTGAACCGGCAACGACCGTTGTCAGTGGCATCACGGTCAACGCACCTTCAGCGTCCATTACTGGGAATTCACAAGATGGCTATCCAGTAAGTGGGAACGGACCTGCCAATGCAGCGATTGAAATTCTTAATGAAGCGGGGGATGTCGTTGGAACAGGCACTACCGATGGAAATGGTGACTATACGATCACGTTGACTAGCGAGGATGTCGCACCAGAAGAAAACTTAACGGTTGTGGCGATCGTCACTGCCGGTGGGGATGACTACCGCAGTAATGCGACCCCAATCGTCGTGCCTGTCGATGATGAAAGCATCAAAACTGATACACCAACCATTGACCCAGTCACCGCTGGTGATACAACGATCAGCGGAACGAGTGAGCCAGGTGCGACGATCACCGTTACCATCAGTGATCCGTTAACAAGTAGCTTACTGACTATCTTCGCAGCTGAAGGACCGATCACAACGATCGCCGATCAAAATGGTGACTGGGATGTTGAGTTATCCGCGGAAGCGACGGAAGGCGAAACTGTTACGGTTCTTGCCTTAGCCGAAGGCGAAACCTTAAGTGATCCGACGACGATCGTAGTCGGTGCCTTGACGGTTGACGCACCGGTTGCCACGATCACTGGCAATCCTACCGATGGCTATCCAGTCTTCGGGAATGGGCCAGCCAATGCGACGATCGAAATCTTGAATGAAGCGGGTGACGTTGTCGGAACTGGAACGACCAATGGAAATGGGGCCTTCAGCATCACATTAGACCCAGAGGATGTTTCACCAGAAGAAACCCTTAACGTTGTGGCTATCGTTACAGCAGGTGGCAGAGAATACCGTAGTGCAGCAACACCAATCGTGGTACCAACGGGTGACAATGGAACGGATGGTTCAGATGGTACTGACGGCACGGACGGTACCGATGGAACGGATGGCACTAATGGTTCTAATGGTACCAATGGCACGGACGGAAGCAACGGCGCTTGGGGCAACTGGGGCAGTTGGGGGAACAACAACGGCAACAGCAGCAATAACAACCAAAGCTGGTGGGGAAGTAAGTACCTACCGAAAACGGGATCCGAAGGAACTTGGTATGCTTCAGTGATTGGGGCAGCAGTCTTCGTAGTCGGAGGAATTGGCTTGTTCTTCAAAGCAAGAAAGAAAAAAGACCAACAAAAATAGCATGACTTTACCAGCGGAGTGGACATCCTCCGCTGGTATCTCTAGTGAATAATAGTTTTGAAGCAATGATCATCGTTTCGTAAAGAAAGGGTTAGAAATGGTATGGAAAGCAGAAGGAGGGAAAAACGTTTTTACAAATGGACGATCAGCCAATTAATTCTCTTTTTGACCAGCATCAGTTTCGTCAATTTGTATCTTTTAACAACGACAATAAAAGCCGAAGCAGCAGTCAATGTTTTAGATGTGGAGATTTTAAGCAATTTAACGAGTGCCAATACAAGTGGCACCTCAGTAAGCGTTCCATGGCCAGGCAGCATGACAAATCGACCAGTGACTTTTTCGATCAAAGGCAACGGCGGGTTGAACGCTTCTATCAATGTCAGTGGGGAAGATAAATTTGCTTTATTAGCGATCCCAGCAGAATTGAGAAATAGCATCAGTGCCAATGGATCAGCAGCCATCAAGACGTCGACCACAGTCAATATTGCCAATGTCCCACTGCTGAATGCGATCTTAACGGCACTTGATTCCTTGACCAGTTCACTAAATCTCAACCTTGGGATTGTTCAAATTGATTTGACAGCGATCAATCAGCAGATTTCTTTACTAAAAACTGTCGGAAATATCGGGAATGTAGAAATAACCAGTCCGTTGCAGTTCACCACCCAAAGAGAAGCTTTGTATACCAATATGAGTTCGAACCTTGGTGTCGTCTTAGGAACCAATGTCCCGCAAATTCTACGGAATTTAAGTACCGCGATTCAAAATACTCAGATCCGAGTAATCGGCATCGATATTGGCGGCGTCGTTCGCGCATTGCTGCAAGGGTTGCTCAATACTCTGCTTAGCACCGTGAATTCAGCGTTGAATGATTTGGCAACTGTCCAAGAACAAATGGCTGATGCAGCTGTTTTAGGAGCAACGGATGTTCAAATTCCGACGTTACTTTCAGGTCCAGGTCAGTTGACCGCAAATTGGACCGCTAACTTTTCCGCTTCTGTGTTGAAGGCAAAGCCGACGGATATCAATCTCTTGAACTTTAGTGCGCTAAATATCAGCAGTCGCCAAACTATGGTTTATTTTATGGTCGAAGCATTGACGATGGATCGGACGAATCTTCCGACTCAGCTGAATTTTGGCCGACATGCCATTCAAACGAAAAAAAGTGAGACGTGGCGGGCAACCGCCAACGGCGATCAAAGCGCAGCTGCTACAACTGGGATTTTACGAATCAATGATACCCGCAATCGGCAGAAAAAATGGCAAGTGAAGGTCAGACAATCCACCAATTGGGTCAATGGTACACGCACATTGCCAGCCGCCGAATTAAGGGTTCAGCTAGGAACTGTCAATTCAACCTTTACGGATGGTCGAGTGGTTTTACCTGATAATGCAACGATTGCCCTACAGCAAAATGTCGAAAAAAATGTGGTGACGTTGGAAAATGCGGCATCGACTGGTGGACTGACTGTTAACTTCTCACAGTTCAATTTATTTGTACCTGAGAAAACACCTAAATTTCAAGGTCAGTATCGCGCCACAGTCGTGTGGACCGTTTCCGATACACCTTGAAAAGGAAGAGCAGAATGAAAAAAAATTCCCTTGTGCTGCTTCTGATTTTGCTGATCGGCAGTTTCTACAGTATCGTTCCATCAGCAGTAGCCAATACGACGACCGGCAACATTGAGTTTTATGAAGGACCAACGAAAACATCTAGCAGTGATTCAATTGATGAAGAAATTGAACCACCGACCAGTCAAGAAACGGTCACTAACGCGGAAGAACCGCTGCCGCAGCTTGCAGAGGCCAATTACATTTGGCTGCCCATAATAGGCGGATTCTTCATTAGTCTGACATTGATCTTTAGCATCAAAAAAAGGAGGACGGAAAAATGATTTCAAAGAAATACGTAGTGGGGGCATTAGGAATATTGACGACACTTAGCATCGGTGCGACAGTGCAAGCGGACGACACGACCGGTGTCGTAGAATATACCTCTGGTGGCATCGTGTTTGACCCGGATAAAGGCGGGAGTGATCCCAATACGCAGCTACCAACGAATTTAGATTTTGGTGCCCATGAGATCCAAACAGAAAATGCCGAAACGTGGGTGGCAACAACGGATGGAACTGGATTACCTGGGGATGGATCCACGCTACAAAGAGGAGCAGTTGCAGTCAGCGATAACCGAGGACAGGCGAACTCTTCTTGGGCAATCAAAGTACGGCAAGCAACCCAATTTACGGCAGGAGACAGCACGTTGGACGGTGCGGTATTAACAGTAGATACGGGTACCTTGACCAACAACTTAAGTTTGCCGCCAACCGGAACCAGTGATATTGCCAATGGCGAACTTGATTTTGCGGCGATCAACAATGAATATGCTTTCTTGACCGCCAACGCTGGCGAAGGGATCGGTGAAACGTCGATGCCTTTAGAACAATTTACCCTTTCGATCCCAGCCAATACGGAAAAACAATCAGCAACCTATCAAACGACCCTCGTTTGGACGATCAGCAGTGCGCCGACGACCCCATAGGTCTTTAGCCATTGCAACACAGTTAGCAGAATAAAAGCAGCTTGCCTAAGCGGCTGCTTTTTATGCTAGCTGATTTTTCTTTCCTATTTTGTGTAGAAAGGATCTGACAGGATGCATCAGAAGAAAGTTCGAGGCAAAGGATTTCAGTATTGGGTAGTAAGTATTCTAACGGTCTTATTTTTCATTGGTACTAGCAGTACGGGGGCAGCAGATTCGCTTAATACCTTCGATGTTCAAATCAAATTGCCAGAGTCACAGCGGGACAAAGAGTTGATGTACTATGATTTGTTGCTGGAGCCCAAGGCAGAAGAAAAACTAGCGGTCATGGTTTCCAATAAAAGCGAGCAACCAATCAATTTACAGCTATCTTTTAATCGAGCGGTCACGAACATGACGGGCGTCGTTGAGTACTCTGGGGCAAATGAGGAAGCAACGCCTTCTGCTCCGTACGCGATCGAAGAACTCGTTACTTTAAGTGATGAAACCCTTTCGTTAGCCCCTAATGAGCAAAATGAAATCACTTTGACAGTCCAGATGCCATCTAAATCCTTTGATGGGATTTTGGCAGGGGGACTATACGTACAGCAAACCGGCAGTGAAGAGTTTCAAGGGAATGTTCAAAACCTATTAGCCAGAGAAGTAGCAGTATTGCTTCGAAACAAAGAATCTGACATCCCGCCAGCGGTCCGAATTGAAGAAGCTCATTTGGAAGAGATCAATCGCCGTAATGTCATCATCGTAGCGGTGGAAAATACAGCGGCCGATTATCTCAGTAAAGCTACGCTTACGTACGAAGTATTTCATGATGGGCAAGCAACCGCCATCAAAGGGGAAAAAGAGGTCCAATTAGCGCCCAATGCGTTAATGAATTACGCACTGCCATTAGAGGGAAACGAACTGCAATCAGGAGAGTATGAAATAAAAACGATTCTCAAAGCAGCTGATCAAGAATGGCAAGGAGAGCCTACCTTCCAAGTTGCAAGTCAAGAAGCGCAAGAAAGAAACGAGCAAGATGTCAGTATTGAAGAAACCTCTTCGTCGCTCCTTCTCTATTTATCGATTGGTTGTGTATTATGTCTGATCATCGCCTATTTGATTTGGCATAATCGAAAACTAAAACGAGCATTAAACAAAACAGATGATAAAACCCCATGAGCACTTGTAAGAAATTCCTTATTAATATAGAAGGAAAAAAACAATTAAAATTCATGGGATGCATGTAAATCAGAAGCATAAAAAAAAGCAGCAAACAGGCCATTTATTGTTCAAAATAAATGGTTTTTTGTCGTGTCCATGAAGATTCGATATGGTAAATTAAGTAGAAAATTTTTTTTGATTGCATCTTGCAGCGGCTAATGATCACTTTTATTTTTATGGAAAATCTTCAGAGGAAACAGTTGATTACCCATGAACGGACTGCCCAAAGAGAAGGGTAGCTTTTTTTTGCGAAAAAATGAAGAATAAATAACGATTAATATTTTTTTTGGTAGAAGTTTATTTTTTGAAAATCATTAGAAAGGTTGGGTAGCAGTCGGTAAGCTTTGGAATAGCTAACTAGTTGAACTACTTAAAAAAACGTAAGTTATTATTGTTGTTTGCGCTTTCTGTCTTATAAATGTGTTAAGAAAGCAGTACGTCGGAATCTCCTTTACTATAATAGGTTTAGACCAATTATAAAGTCTTTTCTTACTTTGTTTTTAATTTAAACTACCTTTTTTGCATAAACGTTTCGTTAATTCGTTTGAAAGTGCAAGCAGGCATTTTTAATTAAGAATACAATTAGAAATGATGTGAAAAGGAGAATTAAGATGTCTGCAAATTTGAGCAATTTCGCTGTTTATATAGTAGATGACAACTTTTTTAATGGAAATGTGATGAAAAAAATGATCACTGAAAGTCATGTTCCTTATTCTATGGTGGAGATCATTTCACCGGAAGAACTAGATTCTTTTCTTGAAGGGTACCTAACAGATGTGAACGATTTATTTTTATTTTCCATTGAAATGATGGGATTTGATCGAAGTTTTCAATTAGCAGGGCGATTGAGGGAGCAGTGCAAAAAGTGTCAAATTGCTTTTTATGGTGCCTATGCGTCCAAAATCGAAATCAAGAAACTGAATCTTATCTGTCCTTTAGGAATCATCGATACAGAAGAAAAGGATGTGGCAATGCAGTTAAGAAATTTGTTAACAGAAGCAATTGAAGTGAAACGATCATTGCTGGGAAAAAAACACTTATTAAAAATTGTTAGTAAACGAGAGTTGATGATCATTGATGCAGAAGCAATCAACTACATAACAACGATCAAAGGAGAGCGAAACCGAATCGTATTCCATCAAAAGAAATCAGTTGAGTGCATTGAAACTTCGTTAAAGGTCATCAAACAGCTAGATTTGCCTGAGTATTATAAAGTATTCAAATCGTACATTATTAATGCGCGACAAATCAAAATGATTGATCGAACAAACAATGTTCTTTGCTTTTTTAATGGGGAAGAATTAGAAGTTGGAAAAAAAATCCGTAAAGCAATCAGTTAAAACTACATATATTTAATGGAGGAAAAAAATGAAAAAGAGAAATAAACGAATTCGTCATGGCATTGTTGTTACCGCTTTAGGTCTGTCCCAAGTGATCACTCCGGTCATGGCACTTGCGGAAACCACGGAACAGGAACAAACCATTCGTGCTTTAGATAACGCAAATCATCTGCTGGAATCAACCAGCGACATTGCCAATGAAACAAACGCAAGCGACGCGCAAACAACTGAGACTACTCAAACGGATCGTTCTTCAGAAGAAAGCGGCGAAGCAACCCCAGAGACGGATGCAGCAGCAACGAGTCAAAGTGAAACGCCTGCTACAACTTCTTCAACACATACAGTAGATACCACAGATTCGACGCAAGCAAGTTCTTCAGAAACCGAATCGAAAGAGGCAAAAGAAGACGAAAAGAGTGCTCGTGTCAGCACCCGCATCAATGGACAAGAGCTTTTAGAAAAAGGCACATTACTGACGATTGCTGGTGAGGAGTTCAGTCAAACGGAAGAAACGCGGATTTTAAACAATAGTCCGGTGAAACTGAAATTAGACTTTGAAATCAATGACGAAGACTATTTAGCCGGCACCACTGCTGTTTTTGACCTGCCGGAAGGCCTTGGTTTTAGTGATATGCAAGGATCAAATGAAGCAATCAATGCTTCGTGGGCAGTAGATAGTGCCGCCCATCAATTAACGATCACCTTTAACCAATCCATTCATGATGCATCGTTTTCGATCGAGTTGACTAGTTATCTTTATTCAGAAGACAAGCCTCAGCTCACCATTGAGATCGGCGATCAAAACCAGACAAGCTACGCCATTGATTTGTATGAAGAAGTTGACCCGATTCAATATGTGTCAGAAAAAAATGTCTTTGGGATGGAAGGAATGGTCTACTACAACGTTGATCGGATGTTGTCTGGGACAGAGACCCTCTCATTACGATTGGTTGATACACCGGGAGCAGTGTTCAAAAAGATTGAGACCCAACCGTTAAAAGTTTTCAGCTATGAGGTGGATATCAAAGGAAAGATCAAGCCAGAAACACAAACAGCCTTAGTCGAAGGGACAGACTACACAATCACCTCAGATAGTCTTTACAATACTGCTGTTGAAATCAAACAGATGGACAAACAAAAGGCTTATGGGGTTTCTTATCAATTCACCATGAGCTTGACCGAGCTGACGGATTCTACCTATTATTTTTCGAAAGGATATCCAACGACCGGTTTCGGTTCGGTACAACTGAAGCAAACAACTGCCCAATATAGAGGGATTGCCTTTACCGCAAAAACCAGCAAAGATGAAAAGGAAGTCGCTTCAAGATATTTTTCGAATGTGGCATCCGGTAGTTTTAACAACAACACAAAGGGAAGTTACATTTTAAGCATTCACGAAATGCCGACAGCGATGAAAGCGGGGCAGCAAGTTATCCTTTCCAGTCAAAACGGACAGCCGATCACGGCGAAACAGTTAACAGCAAGAGATGCTTTTTATCAGAATGTGAACTTTGCGGATTATTTTTCTGTCGAAAATACTGGAGATAAATTAATTTTGACCGCTACAAAAGACAGTAATCTTTCGTTTGGTTGGATGTATGCAACGGTGCCTTTTGATCAGAAAGATATCATCCTCAATGTCTCGACACCGTTAATTGCTAATAAAGAATTCAAAATCGTTGAAGACAACTACGTCGAACCAATCAGTGTTCTTAATCCCAATAACGCTGAAACGGCTTGGGGAAATTATGATCAAAATGGTGCTTACATGAGTGATACCTCCGTTAACATTGAAGGCAGCACCTCACAACCAATCGAAAATTTACAAATGTTTATTGAACATCCCGAGTATCTTTCACTCAGAAAAGTACCAAAAGTTGGTTTCTATTATATTTTAGGAACTGATTATACGATTGAGAAGGTAGAAGGGGGCACGTTAGTAACTTTTACAACACCAATTACAGCTTCTGTACAATTTGATTTGGGCTTCAATTATGTGCCGGACAGTTTATCGCCAGCCACTAGAATTCCGGTGGATACGATTCCTGTGACATTTACAGCAGATGGCATTGATAAAATTGAAACGACTGTTACTACAGGGAGGAAACAATACCAAGAACAAACGCTTCAAAGTAGCAAAAACCAATTTTTGGTCAACGCTCGTCAAGATACCATCAGTGATTTGACTGTGGAGACCCATGTCCCGAAAAACACGGAGGTTGTTTTTTCGATCATTGATGTTTCCAATGATCAAGTAAACGGCATTTATCCGCAATATTGGGATCGCGGCGCTTATAATAATCAAGCCATGAAAGAAAGCGATCCAAATTATCCGACGATCACCCATGATGAGGCAACCAACTACTACACCTTTGATTTTGGGACGACGAATCGACGCTACATTATTTCCTATCAATACGCCAATGGTTGGCAGGAAATGAGTACGATTTATGTGCCTGGTTTTGCAAAAGAGCCCTTATCAAATAATCAGCAAGGCTCAGCTACCGTCTCCGTTTCCAATACAGCGACGGATATTATTGGTATTACTCAAAATACCGTGAATAATACAAAAAACATGACGCAGGTCAAGGTCACAACAAAAAATATCGATGATGGCTCGAAAAAGGTAGCCAATCCAACGATTCTTCTTAAATCATTGGGAAATACCAATGGTGAAATCGATCTAGGTTCAATCAATGTTTCGAATGTGCCAGATGACAGCTACGAAGTCAAAGAAGTTGACGGAGACGTACAGCTTGTCTTTTCAAACTATGTTCTAACGAAAAATATCGAAATCAGTTACAACGTACTTTCACAAAACGCCGGCCAAATCTCAGCTTCAGCAACGATCGTTTCTGATACGATTGATACCTTGTCGGAAGCCAAACGGACGGCTACTTCGACGGTGACTAACCTGCAGTTTTCGGCAGGTGATTCAAACGGGATCATTTACAAAACTAGTGCGTCACTTGATGTTTATAATACCGAAGAACCAACTCAGAAAATTGCAGGCGTTACATTGATGCTTTGGAATCAGTTGACTGGAGATGTCATTTCTGTCGTAACAGATGAGAAGGGAGAGTATCAATTAGCTGATATTTATACGGGGACCTATATGCTTTATGTTTCCTCCGTCCCAGAAGGCTACGTTGTGCCGCAGGAGCTTCAGCTTGGTAAAGAAATCCAAGTGAATCGGACAGGCAACCAGTTCTCAGTAGGCATCACACCAGAAGAAGATTTATCAACGATCGTCACGAAAGATAGTACGATCTACGTGGGAGACGAGTGGCATGCTGCAGATAATTTTGTCTCGGCAACAGACAAGCATGGCAATGGAATGTCCTTCTCGGAAATTACCGTCAACGGTGAGGTCGACACATCTAAAGTCGGCACTTATGAAGTCAAATACATGAATGGCAACGTGAGCGATACAGCGACAATCACTGTTGTTGCCAACCAAGAAACGGTGACAGCCAAAGACAGCACGTTATATGTGGGCGATGCATGGACAGCAGCAGATAATTTTCTATCGGCAACGGATAAAGATGGAAACGTCTTGTCACTAACAGAAGTGACCATTATCGGTGAAGTTGACACGGATACACCAGGAGAATACCAAGTTATTTATCGTAACGGCAAAACCGAAGCAACTGCTACGATCACGGTCTTAGCGGACCAAACTTCGGTCAAAGCCAAAGACAGTACCTTATATGTTGGGGATGACTGGCAAGCTGCTGATAACTTTGTTTCGGCAACGGACAAAACAGGAGCGAATGTCCCATTTTCAAATGTGACCGTTAGTGGAGCCGTGGATACTTCCAAAGAAGGTCAATATCCAGTGGTTTATCAAAACGGCAATCAAAAAGCAACAGCGACGATCACCGTGGTTGCCAATCAAGAAACAGTCGTTGCCAAGGATAGTACACTTTATGTGGGCGATGCATGGACAGCAGCTGATAATTTTGTTTCAGCAACAGATAAGAAGGGACAATCGTTAAGCTTGGCAGAAGTCACCACCAGTGGTGAAGTGGATACGAAAGTACCAGGAGAATACCAAATAACCTATCGCAATGGCAAAGCCGAAGCAACAGCGACGATCACTGTATTGGCAGATCAAACGAGTGTCAAAGCCAAAGACAGTACCTTATATGTTGGGGATGACTGGCATGCGGTTGATAACTTTGTCTCAGCCACAGACAAAACCGGAGCGAATGTCCCATTTTCAAATGTGACCGTTAGTGGAGCCGTTGATACTTCCAAAGAAGGTCAATATCCAGTGGTTTATCAAAACGGCAAAGTAAAAGCAACGGCGACGATTACGGTCGTTGCCAACCAAGAAACGGTAGTCGCCAAAGATAGTACGATTTACGAAGGCGATGACTGGCAAGTCGCCGACAACTTTGTGTCGGCAACAGACAAAG
>Ga0153980_1000226_pt1 | contig 27582 bp, 18 predicted proteins | sample TSGA064MetaG_FD_104722 | JGI IMG/M metagenome (GOLD analysis project Ga0153980, IMG submission 104722) | Attine ant fungus gardens microbial communities from Georgia, USA - TSGA064 MetaG | ecosystem: Host-associated > Fungi > Mycelium > Unclassified | place: USA: Georgia, Magnolia Springs State... | reverse complement strand
AGAAGGGTTTCACTCTGGCTATCAGGTTTTGATTATTTCTAGTTATTACGAAGAAATAACTCCTCTCATACAAGCGCAGCTTAATCGAAGTGCCACCTTTATAAACGGGACTGGTGCTTACACGAAAGAAGATAAACGAATTATCTTAATTGTTATTAGCAAAAAACAATTGATTCACTTAAAAAAAATTATTTATAGCGTAGATCCTCAATGCTTTATTACCGTCAGCCATGTTTACGAAACCCTTGGAGAAGGTTTTAGCTTTGAAAAAGCGATTGACCCATCTTAAAATTAAACCTAACAAATTTAATTTATGTTAACTTGGATTAACTTAACAAGGTTAACTGGCTAAGATAATATTTAAAACATGCGAGCTCTTGCTTATTTTTTAGAGTAACAGAGCTTTAAACAAATAAACATTTAGGGGGAAAGTTCTTGTCATTAAAATCAATTAAATCACTAATTATTATTGCTTTAGGTACGGCGATTATGGCTTTTGGAATTATTAATTTTGCTGTAGTAAATGATTTAGCTAACGGAGGGATTACCGGAATCACCATCATTATTTATCACCTATTTGGAATGAGTACGGGAACCAGTAGTTTGCTCTTAAATATACCCATGTTTATTGTTAGCTACTTTTTATTCGATAAACCTACTTTTTTTCTGACGATTTTTGGTACAGTTAGTTTATCTGTATTCTTATGGATTTTTGAAAAAATCGGACCAATTATCCCTAATTTACAAGATGATATGCTCATTGTCGTGCTTGGATTTGGGGTTACGATAGGGTCAGGATTAGGAATGATTTTACGCGAAAACGGGACAACAGGCGGCGCTGCCACTCTTGCGAAAATATTAAAAGATCTATGGAATATTCCAGTAGATAAAACCCTCTTTTATTTTGATACCGTTGTTGTCTTGTCTTCTTTCTTTATTTTCCTGTCATTTTCTAATGGAGTCTACACCCTTTTGGGACTGTTTATTGCGACAAAAATTGTAGCTAAATTTCAAGAAGGATTTCATTCAAGTTATAAAGTCATGATTATTTCTAATCATTCTGAAGAAATTGCTACACTCATTCAAGAAAAAATTAATCGTGGGATTACTTTTCTCTACGGTAGAGGGGGCTTTACAAAAAATGATAAAGAAATTATTTTAACTATTGTCAGCAAAAGACAATTAGTAAGTCTAAAAAAAGTAATCTACGAAATTGATCCTAAAAGTTTTGTCAGTGTCAGCCATGTTTATGAAACTCTTGGAGAAGGATTCACCTTTGAATCAGAACACAAAATAAAAAAACTAGTGAATCATTAGTTACTTAGATCCCTTTTATTTATCAAATTTATAAAAGGGATTTTTTATGTGATGCTTAAAAGAAAAAGTAGTCAATAAGCCTTTATGAATGTTAGTTTTAAAAAACCAAAAAAAACATGATCTAAAGCATGCTTACAAGGTAGACATTCCGATCACGTTCAAATTGTCTGTCTCTTGGAAGCATTACCTTCTAGATCTTTGTTACACCTCTTAAAAACCTACTACTATAACAATTTAAAGGCTACCATCCAAGCAAAGACTTAGACAAAAATGTTATAAGGTAACGTCATAAAAGCATCTGTAACCTTTGCGTTATGGTTGGAGTGGCCCCTAGCGATAGCCCAGTAAAAATTAAAAAGAGTGGGAATTTGGTCTGCTGTTAACTTCAGTAGTTTTAAGTTAACTTCTCAATTCATACCAGATAGACGCCAGAGCCCAAATAAAGCTAGAAATAAGAAGACTTTCACGTGCAATCTGTTTGGGTGAAACGACTCATATGTACAAAAAAAGCTAGCCTGTTCTAAGAGCTAGCTAATTTAGATAGTATTAAGCTTATCTAACGTCTATTGCGGCGATTCATGATCATAATTAAACGAACTAGTTCAGCTACGGCTACAATTGCACCTGCTACATAAGTTAATGCGGCAGCTGTCAATACTTTACGAGCACCAGCTTTTTCTTCTGAGCTGTAAATGATGTTTAACTGATCCAGTTGACCCATAGCTCGTGTGGAGGCATTGAATTCAACGGGTAACGTAATCAACTGAAATAAAACAACAATTCCGATTAGTAGTATTCCTAGAGCAATAAAGTTATATGAATCTGCAAAAAAGCCAATAAAGATCGCAATATACCCAAATTTGTTTGCAAAATTAACAATAGGAAACATTGCTGAACGGAAGCTTAATGGAGCGTAGGCTTTTGCATGTTGAATAGCATGTCCACATTCATGAGCAGCAACGGCGATGGAAGCGATGGATGACCCTTGATATATCGCTTTTGATAACCGAACCGTTCTTTGTCTCGGATCATAATGATCACTTAACTTTCCTGGTACTTCAACTAAGGCCACATTATGGAGACCGTTAGCATCCAATATCCTGCGAGCAACAGTTGCACCCGTCATGCCTGAGGATGAACGAATTTGAATATACTTATTAAAGGTTGTAGATAGAAAGCCTTGTGCCAACATGGGAACCGTCAACGCAATCAATAAATAAATTAAATACGTTGAATCGAATCCTCCCATCATATACGGATTTATCATTGCTATTCACCTCACTATAAGCAAAATAAAGCTGTTGATCCCTTTATTCTGCAATATTTTATCTAATTAATATTATACCCCTTTTGCATTGACTTGTCCTCAAATTCTACTTTTTACATTAAATTTTCTAATAATTCGCTTGCCGCTAATAAGGTTCCATCAATTTGTAATATCTTTTCTAATTTTAAACGAGCTTCTTGACGACGACCATCTTCGATTAAAAACTGAGCATAATCAAATAAAAATTCAACATTTTCTGCAAAATGTACAGCAGCTTCTTGAAAATAATGATTAGACTTTTCATAATTCTCTAGTTCTAAATGAGCAATGGCTAAATCCCAAGAAAATCGTTCATCGTATAATCCCCACTCTTCATAGTGATCCACGTTATGAACAACTTCTTCAAAATCTTCTAAGGCTAAACAAAGACGGTTGCTCCGTAAAGCTGACTCTAGATCCTCTGGATCTAGATTTAAAGCTTCGTAATAAGCATCTCGTGCTCCTTCTAAATCTTTCATTGCCTCTAAAATTAAACCTTTTAAGTAGTATAGCTCCGCATTGTATTCATTATAGTTTATTCCCTCTTGGACAACCTCTAAGGCTTTATCATGTTCTTGTTCAGCAGCGTATATTTTACCTAACAACGGGTAAATGGTATCATAAGTTGGATCTAATTCTTTGATATCCCAAAGGGCACGTTTGGCTGTAGCAAAATCTTCTAGCTGATAAGCGGAAATGGCTTTGCTAAATAACTGATTCGTATCTAATTTCCCGATATAGGTCTCTGAGGCAATCCACTGCTTTAGTGCTTTCTCAAATTCCCCTATATGGCTATAACAATTAGCCAAGCGATCATAAACATTAAGATCTAATTCAATTCCATATTCAAGTAAATTTAAAAAGCGTGGTAAAGCTTCTTCAAATTCCCCAATATGGTAATAAAATTCAGCATATGCTAATTGAATTAGCTCATTTTTAGGTTCAAGAGCCAAAGCTTTTTTCAACTTTTCTTCCGCAACTTCAAAAAGGCCTTGAGACATATACATATCTGCAGCTAACATGAGGAGTTGTATATTTTCGTCCTCATCTTCGTCAGCTATAATGGCAAATGCCTTTTCATCTTCTCCTAAATCCAAGTATAAATCAGCTAAGAATGTTTTTAAATTAACATCTTCTGGATACTTAGCAAATAAAGACTCTACTAATTCTATGGACTGAGAAGCTCGCCCCAATGCAGCAAAAATCTGAGCAATAATAAAAATTTCATCATCTTCAGCTTCAAAAGCAAAATGTTGCATTTGCTCCACAATATCTTCGGTAACATTCCCTTTTTCAAATAAATCAATAAAAGTTTGTATCGACATTTCTATCACCCTGCTTTTCATAATTCAATCACTATTATTTTACCACAATTTATCAATTATATCCTCTAAAAGAGACGTTATAAATTGATTAGAGTTTGTTATTTAATTACTTTAACTATTAGTTATCAAAAAAAATGTAAAAAAGATTTCGTAAGCTGAGACATTGAAAGAAAAAAAATCTCTTAACTACACGATATCATTTTTACACTTTATGTTTTAGAGTATAATTCATCATTACTATTGGACTACATCGTCTAAATATGATCGAGACGATGTAGTACTAAAATAACCACAACTTTTTTTAGTTTTATTAAAACTTCTCTAATCTATTGACTTCTTTTTCACTTAATTTAACGGCTCATCAAAAATCTTAAATATTAATTTGCATGACCGTTGTCACTTAGGATTTTGATCTTTTAGATACGAGCTTTCTACCCACTTTAGAATAACATGCTTTATAACCAAAGTTTTTTGATACGTATAAGACGATCTAATGATTCATAAATGTTGATTTTTGTTAAAATGTAAAAAATATCTTTTATTCCGATTTTGTTTTAAGTTGAATGCTTTTTTTACTTCTCGCCTAATGAATATCCTATTATGTTAGTTAATTAGTAAGCTCACCAACTAATTGTAGAAGACCCCAATTTTCAGTTGATTGCCAAGATAAATCAGTTAAATCATTCCATTTTGCAACACTTTGTCTCACTCCTTGTCCATTAGCATCATTAACTTGTAAATCAAATCCTAAAATACGACCGTCATAAGCAGGTGATTCTAATGGGATTTTCAGTTCTACTCGATAGCCTGTCGCAGTTAATTCACTGGCTGATTCAAAACCAGAAACAGGCCCTCCAGACCCAAATGATTGATGGTTTCTAAACGATACTCGAAGCTGATAGTCGCCAGCTAAGTAAAACGGACTTCTCGTATTATTTTGACTTAAAAATACTTCAACTGAGTCTTGGTTGTGGACCTCTAAAGCATCATCATTTAAAATGGGATCCTGAACGTCCATTAAGACATAAATATGGGTCTCGTCCCAGAGTACTTTAGCGCTGGCTGTCGCTCCCTCCCACGCTGTTAATTGATGAGTCACGGGAATAGGATCTGCTTTTGCCCACAGCGCTTCATTAAATTGACCTATAACTGGTGTTCCATACGTTGCATAAGCGGTTTCCGGTTCCGAAAGCTCAGGTAGTGGATGTTCTTCTAGAAATCCATCGGGATCCATAACTCCAAAAAAGGCTGGTTTAGCTGATAAATTCTCATTAAATAAAGTTGGTAAGCGGTCGGCTCTCCAGCTATTAGCATCATCCAATCCCCAAAAGGTAACCCGTTCAACAACATCGCTAAATTCACGGAATAATTGAAATAGTTGTGCATAAACTTGTCCTTGTAAAATTCCATCTTCAGCGGTCATAGCTGAGGCCTGTTCGCCACCAACAATGGTTACATCCAACTCGGTAAAACTAACTTTGATCCCTTCTATTTGCGAGAAAAGCTCTAAACTATGGCGTACAGAACTAATAGGCGTTCTCGTGTTATAATGACCTTGCATCCCGATTCGGTCAATGGGAACACCAAGCTCACGTAATTCTGCTACCATATGATAGACAGACGTAGCTTTCCTAATATGATTTAAGTTGTAATCATTATAATATAAAATAGCATTTGGATTCACCTCACGGGCATGTTCAAAAGCAATTTGAATATAATCGGGGCCAATGAGACGCAGCCACTTTGTATCTCTTAAATTAGCACGCCAATTCGCTGGATCTTGTGCGTTATCTTCAATTATAGCTTCATTGACTACATCCCATGCCATGATTTGATTTGGATTTCGCTCCATATAATGTCTCATCACTGTTTCAATATGGTTTTTCATGATACCAATAGCTTCTTCTCTGGACGTGTTTGCTTCATCAATCCAGTCAATGGATTGTTGATGCCAAACCAATGTATGACCAATCACTGCTAACTGATTTTGCACAGCAAAATCCATCATTTCATCAGCTAGATCGAAAGCAAACGTACCTGGAGCAGGTTGCATCGCCCCTGGTTTCATTATATTTTCAGCAGTGATTAAATTAAAATGATGCAGTAATAGATCCTTTCTCCGATCAAGTTGAATGTCAGGGCTATATATATTTCCGATCAAAAAATAATCTTCCCATACGTGTTTTAACGCTGGTAGTTCTGGATCAAACCCATCTTGAAAATCAGGTAAATCTGTTCCTTCTAAAGCGTATATTTTAACATAATCCACATAAATATCTGGTCTTATGCCATCAGCATTGGTTTCAAAATTTAAAAAAATGGAATCAAAATTTCCTGGTGCTGTAAAAGTTCCCGATAACATGGTCCACTCTCCTTCGATGGTTGCTTGCCCAATCCATGGAAAATGATCGTTGCCTCCCTCAGGATTAACCCCTTCCCCTGTCACATGAAGGGACATAATGTATTGTGCAGCGACTTCTCCATAAACATAAGCTTCAAAAGCATATTCTCCATTAGTAGCCATGAGGCGAGTTAAATTAACTTGTGCTCCGTGCCAATTATCACTGCCTCGTTCCGAAATTTTTAATGAATACAGACTATCTTCACGAACTTGTTCATTAGAACGACTCACTGCTGCTGTTCCTCTTGCAGAAAAGCCTCCTAAATTCCTTTCAAAATCTTGATAAAAAATTTGCTGACACTCATTTACCATTGGTTCCGTTATCTTTGGTGCAACTCTATCCAAAACAGCTAAATCATCATTATTAGGTACAAGTTCAATAGCACTAGCCTGGTCTACGAAAGTGCCTAAGATGCCAATAAACAAAAGCATAAATAACAATACAGACACTGTAAAAATTCGATTTTTAAACATATTTTTCCCCCTCTTTTATTCATATGTTTATTAAACTAACTAATTGTATAAGCGCTGTCACTCCCTTTCTTCAAACTACCTTAATTTGTATCCGCTTTTATTTTATCATGTCCAAAGCTTTTTAACTAGGTCCCATTTATTAGGAAAAAGTCGCTTTTTTTTGGATTAAGCTATTGATATGCTTGCGATATTTTGCTGGTGTCAATCCTTCATAATGCTTAAACAAACGAATAAAGTATTTAGAAGATTGATACCCTACCATTGAAGTAACTTCTTCAATAGATAGGGATGTCTCCAGTAGCAATCGTTTAGCTTCTTGAATTTTTTTGCGGATTAAATACTCACGAAAGGTTATGCAAGTTTCCTCTCGAAATAAAACACTGAAATAGCTTGGGCTTAAATGGACAAAATCTGCTACCTCTTGCAAGGTTGGCGTATCTTTATAATGAGCATTTATATAGTGAATGGCTTTTGGGATAGGCTGGGATCCATTCATATTAATCTTTGTTAATTGATTATCAGTCAGTATTTTTGTTAATGTTTTATCTTGAACAAAGGTTTGTTCAAGTGCGTTAATTAACGATTGGTGACTTAATGGTTTTAATAGATAATTAACGACTCCTAATTGAATAGCTTCTTGAACATATTGAAAGTCTGAGTAGTTAGAAACGATAATGATTGTTGGCTTATTCGGCAATTGTTTTAATTCTGGCCAGATATGATCAGTTATTAATAATTGGACTTCCCAAGATTGTAAAAATCCTAAAGCTTCCTGGCCATCTCTCACGGCTTTAACTTTATACCTATCAAAAGACCAGGCTTCAATTTGCTGTCTTAACTTTTCTCTTAGTTTCAATTCTGATTCTACAACTAAGATAGTTTTATCAGTCAATTGGCATCTCCCCTTATTATCTGGATTAAAACTCTCACTCCCCTAGTTTCTATCATATCATATCATTACCAAACTTAATATAATATTATCGACTTGTCATTTTTATCTTTTATTATCACAAAAAGCATGAGTGTTCCAATAGTAGAACAGCCATGCTTATAATTCTTTAAATTTAGCCCTTAATCGAACCGGCAGTTAACCCCTCCATGATGCGATCGCTCAAGATGAAAAACAAAATTAAAATAGGGAGCATACTAATGACCAATGTTGCACCTATAGCACCCCAATCAGTCGTGTATTGACCAATAAAATTTTGAATGCCTACTGTTAAAGTTCGATATTCTTCGGAGCTAATAAAAGTATTCATAAATATAAACTCGTTCCAATTGTAGATCATATTTATAATGGCGGCTGTTACGATAACAGGACTTGTCATGGGTAAAATAATACTTAAAAAGAGCTTATGGATTGACGCTCCATCCATGATGGCGGCTTCTTCTAACTCTCGTGGTAAAGTTTGATAAAAACCAAATAAAATTAAAATGGTAATGGGTAGATTAAAGGTGGTATACAACAAAATAATGGTGATTGGATGATTAATCATTCCAGCTCTTAAAAACATGTTAAATAAGGGAATGAGTGTTGAGTGTAATGGGATCATCATGCCTACCGTAAAAATACCGAGAACGAGGCCACTCAGCTTCCACTTCATTCGGGTGATTGCAAACGTTACCATACTAGCAAACAATATCGTTAAAACTACAGAAATACCTGTATAGATGACACTGTTAAAAAAATACTGGCTAATGTTACCTTCATTCCAAACTCGTAAATAGTTATCCCAACGAGGCTCGGGAGGTAATGATAAGGGGGACAGATCAAATATTTCTTGATTGCTCTTCAGTGAGAAAAGAACCAGCCACATAAGGGGGAAAATCTGAAAAACAGCAATGGTCCCTAATCCTATATATAGGAGGCTTTTTCTTACTACAGATATTATGACACAGAGAACTTTCATGTGTTATACTCCTTTTAAAGTTGTTATTTTACGCACGACTACCGTTGTTATTAGACACACTAATAGCAACGCAAATGCTAAGGCACTACCATAACCGAAATCAAAGGATCTAAACGCAGTTCGATACATATATGAAGCCAAGACCTCACTAGCACCGTTAGGGCCTCCTCCTGTCATGACAAAAATTAAATCAAAATACTTGAGAGAGCCAACCACTGCAAGTATAACGGTTACTTTTATAATGTCCATAATCATCGGAACTTTAATCTTCCAAGCAGTTTGCCAAACATTAGCACCGTCCATGCTGGCAGCTTCTAACACATCCACTGAAATATTTTTTAAGGCGGTATAGTAAATTAAAATGTAAAAGCCAGCGTATTGCCAAATAATAGGGACGAATAAAGCATACAAGACTAAATTAGGGTCGGCAAGCCAAGTGGGCGGATTCTCAACGCCAAGGTAAATTAGAAAGGTATTGAAAATCCCATTTGTTGGATGGTAAATTCTTAGCCATAATTGAGCGATGGCCACTGAAGACAATAACATGGGAATTAAATAAATCTTTCTTAATAAGTTAGCTCCCTTCATTTTTTGGCTTAAAATAAGGGAAACGATTAGATAAGCCACTAGCGCTAATGTGGAGAATAGCCCTAACATTAGAGAATGTTTAGCACTGTCCCAAAACAGCGGATCACCGATTAATCTCCGATAGTGATCTAATCCAGTAAAGATCATCTCGCCCATCCCATTCCACTCCATTAATCCATAATAGCCCGTTAAAATAAGAGGAATATACATAAATAGAACAACTAATAATAAAGCTGGTATAATATAAAAAATAATTGCTTTTCTACTAGCTAATACCTCATTCATTTTTTCACATCCTAATCATAAACTTTTTGCAAGAGATCAGAATCAAAAATGGTCAGTTTCTGACTCCTACTCTTAGCTATTATTCAAACGCCTCTTCATGCTCTAGGGCAAATTGTTCGGGTGTTACTTCTTGACCAAATAATGCTTGAATTAAATTTAAGTGAATTTGTGCGACTGCCGGACTCATTTGTACATCAGCAAATAAAGTAATATGGCTCGCTTGGTTTAAATCTTTAAGTATTTTAATATACATCTCGTGAATATCGAGAACTTCTGTATCAACTTTTGTTGCTGGTATAACCCCAACTTCTGTGACTGCTTTTTCACCCCACTTTTCAATAAAAAACTTAACAAAAGCTAAGGCTTCATCTTTAACATCTGAATTTTCAGCAACATATAGGCCCACACCTGGTCCCCCTACCCAACTTTCAATATCACCAGCACCACCTGCTACTGTTGGAAATTTAAAGTAGTCAATACTATCTCTAAATTCCTGAGAATTAGCTTCATTGGTTGTAAATTCTGGCAGATCCCACGATCCCATTAAGTACATTGCGGCGTTACCGTTTAAAAATTCAGCTTTCGCTTCATCATTTGACAAGCCATTAAATCCAGTGACAAAAGCGTTTTGATCAACTAAGTTTTGGATTTCTCTAGCAGCCTCAACAAAGCTTTGTTCCGTAAAAGATCCTGTCCGATTAATAGCTTGAGTTAAAGCACTAGCCCCACCGTAGCGATCCGCCAAATACATGTACCATAAAGAGCCTGTCCAAGCGTCTCGATTTCCAACTGTAATGGGAGTAATATTATGTTCTAACAAAACTTGAATCACACCCAAAAACTCTTCATAAGTGCTAGGGACTTGGACTCCAGCCTCGATAAATAAGCTTTTATTAAAATATATAGGAGCAATATTTAATTCTAGGGGCAATCCATAAGTTGCTCCCTCCATTTGAAAAGCTTCAACAGTTCCTGGAACAAAAGCATCTTTTAAATCTTCTGCTAACAATTGATCTAATGGTGCTATCCGTCCTCCTTCAACAAAAGGTTCTAAATAGCCTGCCGCCCATGTAAATCCCACATCTGGAAGGTTATTAGCTGATGACAAAACTGTCATTCGATCTTTATATTGTTCGTTATCAATAGGCTCCGCATTGATGACAATGCCTGGATTCTCACTTTCAAAAGCTTCAATAATTTCTTCAACAACTCGGTAATGAGTTGTCGAGCTTCCAGAAGGCCATAAATGCATAAATTCTATGGTTTTTTGTTGACTTTCAACAGCCCCACCTGAATGATTACTCTGACTACAACCAGATATGAACAAAAGCGAGGTGACGATTATTACAGTTACTTTACTCATCCTTAATACCTCCATGTCTTCTTTTAAACCTAAAATAATAATTAGTTATTTTAATGAAAAAGTAGTTGCATTTATTGTTAATAATAAAAGGCAACGCTTTCTCTATATCCATTCTAACATCGTAAAAACTATTTTAATAGGGTACCGTGATTAGTGAAAGTACTACTATTTTCAGTTAAAAAGCAATTTGTTTGCGATATTTGGCAGGTGTCACTCCAACGTATTCTTTAAAAATCTTAATAAAATACTTTGTGGTCTGATAGCCTACTGCTTCTGAGATTTCATTGATAGATAATCGAGTGGTCACTAATAATCGTTTTGCTTCTTGTATTTTACTTCTGGTAACATATTCACTAAAAGTAATCCCCATTTCTTCTTTAAATAAAACACTTAAGTAATTTGGGTTCAAGTGAACATACTCGGCAACCGCTCGTAAACTCAAGGATTCTTTATAGTGGATCTTTATATATTTAATGGCTTGTTCAATTGGACTTAAATAGCTAATTTGACTAGAAGCTTGTATTAAGTGCCTATCCACTACTTCTTCTATGAGTTGAATTTTCTCTTTTTTGACCTCAATGTGCAACGCCTCTTCAATAGCCTCGATTAATTTTTGTTTTTTTATCGGCTTGACTAAATAGTTGGTGACTCCTAGATGAATAGCTTCTTGAGCATAATGGAATTCGGAGTAGCTAGAAATAATCAACGTTGTAGGATTTAGCTGTTGCTTTTTTAACTTTGTAAGTAGTTCCAAGCCATTTATTTCTGGCATCACAATATCCATTAGAAACAAATGAACTTTTTGTGATTGAAAAACTGCCAATGCTTGTTCACCGTTCTCTACGGCCTTTATTTCAAAACGGTTGTCGTTCCAAGTTTCCAATGTATGTCTTAGACCCTCTCTTGTTTTTTGTTCATCTTCAGCAATTAAAATCATTTTTGATGTCATCTGTACCTCCTGGTCAAAAAATATTAACAAAAAATCCTTCTTATTTGTAACAGTCATAATCTTATTCATGATAAGCAACCCATAAACTTATTTTAACGATTGTAAAATTATGAGCTATTAAAGTAGCTAATTAAACTGATAACTTACTCTAAATATCATTTCCATAAACGAATACAATAGACCAAAAAGACGATGATTTAGGTAGAAAGCCTAAAAATGGTGCTAAGGCTAATGTCTAGTTCAGTTTTATGGGAAATGAAACTCGAGTCCCTTTTTGGTTAATACTTTCGATGGTGAGATAAAAATTGCACCCATAATATAATTGTAGCCTACTATTAATATTTGTTAACCCCATGCTAGTCTTGCTTCTCAAAGGTTTTTGACCTTGTAGTTCTTTTTGTAAATGATGTAAGTCAACTTCATTTATTCCTTTTCCATTATCCTCAACCAAAATGATTAACCGTGATCGATCCTCGCTAGGGTTAATGCTAAGGTTTATGATGCCTAAACCGACACGGTTTTCAATTCCATGCAAAATACTGTTTTCGACCAAAGGTTGAATCATTAATTTTGGAATTTTTACCTTTCGAAACGACTCATCACATTTAATATTCCATGTAAATTGATCGCCCTTTCTAATTTTCATGATATCTAGATAGCGGTTAATATGCTGTAATTCAGAGTCCAACGTTACCCACTGCTTATCTCCCGCTTGATCTATCGTATAGCGAAACAGTTCTGACATCGTAATAACAGTTTCTGCCAGCTGCTCTTCACCTTTTTCTTCCAACGACCAATAAAAAGCATTTAAAGTGTTAAATAAAAAATGAGGATTTATTTGAGCTTGTAACGCTTTAAGTTCACTTTGATTTCGTCGTAATTCTTTTTCATAAACTGCTTTAACAAGATAGTTTGTATTATAAACTAACTTGTTGTAGGAGTGATTTAAGTTGCTGATTTCCACAATGGGTGACACTTCAACAGAGGACTCCCACTCTCCTTCACTAGCCTTTTCCATTTTATGCGAAAGTCTTGAGATAGGTTTAGTTATCATGGTTGATAAACCTAGTGCTGCAATAGAGAAAATTATGACTCCAACTATAGCTGATAATAATATTGGCATAATTAGATGAGGTAGTTCTCTCGTTAATGCTTCAAGAGGCACAGTTGCTTGGATTACCCAATTTGTCAATGGCGACTCGTGAGTAAGGGTTAATAAGTTATTTTCTTGTTGCTTTGAAGTCAATTCTTGGTCGCTTTGTGAATAAGGATTTGTTTCCGTAATAATTGATCCGTGATGGTCGATCACTTTTATCAAGCCAAATTGGTTCTCTCCTTGATCTCCTGTCACAAGCTGAAAATATTCTCGATGAATTTCCATTAATAAATAGCCGCCTTTTGCAAAACTGTGTTCTCTTAAGCTTATTTGACGAATAGCTAACATATTTTGAGCATTCCCCTGGTCTGCTCCGATGAAAACTAATTTCCCTTCACCTTCATCTGCTTCTATAATCCAGTTTTCATTTATGCGAACATCTAATAACTGCTCAGTTTCGTTTAAGACAGGTTTTAAATCAACATCATAGATTTCAAAAAAATGGATACTATCAGAAAAGGTTAAAAATTGATTGACAACTCGTCGCAAATAAAGTTTGTCATCATAAGAGATAGACTCACTTTTTAATAGTGTTAATCCTGTCTGTTGCACCTGATCGTGAGTCATTACTTGAAGAGACAACTGATCAATTTGAGCGTGTATTGCATCCATTCTAGCACTGGCTTGAATAATGATTTGTTCCACTTGATCTTGAGCATTATTTCGCAGTATTTTACCAACTAACTGAAATATGATGCCGCCTACTAATCCTAAGACGATGGCCATGATAAGTAAGTTAGTCAATAAGATTTGATTTCGCAACGACATTTTTCTTTTAATACTAATCTTTTTCACCTCACAATCTAGCGATTTTTTTCATAATTAGCCGTTATAAGATAAAATCAATTTTGTAAATTGCAAGCGATTACTATTTTTAAATATATACTAAATTTTATAAAAAAGCAATAATATAAATCCTCAAATCATTAAACTAAAAAATATCAGAAGGTTTCTTATTATATTTATATTAACATTGAAAGTCCTCTGCACTATAAATAACAAAAAAAACTGTCATTCAGCATTAGAATCACAGTCTCTAGCCTCTACTCTCCTATTTCTCTTAGTGCGACTTAATCTTGTCTTTATTTCAATGATTGCCTTCCAAAATCTTAAGTCTTTTTTAAACTGAATCGTATAAGTCAGCATAGCTCTTAGCGGATTTCTCCCATGAGTTATCACCACTCATTCCATTTTCAATAATTATTTTCCAGTCATTTTTACGGTTATGATAATAATCTAAAGCACGACCAATGGTGTACATCATATCATGAGCATTATAATGAGTAAAACTAAAACCATTTCCTTCTTTGGTCGTTTCATTATAAGATTGAACTGTGTCATTTAAACCTCCTGTTTCTCGAACAATAGGAATGGCGCCATAGTGTAAAGCGATGAGCTGTGACAAGCCGCACGGTTCATAAAGAGACGGCATCAAGAACAGATCACTAGCACCATAAATTAAATTAGCAAGCTTAGCATCATAGCCCAGATAAATCCCAAACTTGTGAGGATAGCGATCACGAAGACTTTGAAAAAACGTCTCATACTTAGCTTCCCCTGAACCTAAAAGAAAAAATTGCACGACGTTGTGGTATAAAATGTCTTCTAATACACACATCAATAGATCCAATCCCTTTTGGGAATCGAGACGGGTAACCATCCCAATTAAAGGAATATTTACTTTTTCTTCCATCCTAAAGCGACGCTGTAAAGCTAATTTATTTTCACCTTTTAGCTCAATTGAATTTATATCATAGCATTGTATTAAACTTTGATCTGTACTGGGATTAAATAAATCCAGGTCAATGCCATTGATAATACCATATAGATCATGAGATCGCTTTTGTAAAATGTGATTTAAGTTTTCCCCATAGTAATCGGTTAATATTTCACGAGCATAAGTTTCACTTACCGTTGTTACCTTGTGAGCGTATTCTATTCCTAGCTGCATATAATTTATTCTATCTGCTTCAAAGCTATAGCCTAATTCTCGAACAGCTCTTGAGCTAAATTGACCTTGAAATTTTAAATTATGAATCGTATAAATTGTTTTTGTATCGTAATAAAACGGATCACGATAGTAATGTTGATTCATAAAAAAGGGAATGAGCCCTGTGTGCCAATCATTAGCATGAATAATCCGTGGCTGAAAATTAATGCTTTTTAAAAGTTGTAGCGTTACCTCGCAAAACATTGCAAATTGGTAATCACTATCAACGTTATCATAAATTGATTCACGATCTGAAAAAAGGGGCTCATTAATTAAATAATACTTAACCCTTTCAAGTTCTACACAATAAAGATTAAACGTTCTCTCATACACCTCAACAAGACTCACCCAATAGGCATCATTTAACATCCCCCTTGGAATTTGCTTATAGGACGGTAACATAACGACGACCTCATGTCCCAGTTTTACCAATGCCTTTGGCAAAGCATAGGCAACATCAGCTAAGCCTCCTGTTTTAATAAATGGATAAACTTCTGCACAGACAAAGGCTATCTTCACTTTTATCCCTCCTTTTTTAATCGATGAATGGTACGACCACATTCAATCACTGCATCTTGAAAATCCTCTTCTGATACATGAGGAAACACACGAACATTTCTTTCAATAATGGTACTTTCAGGAATGCAAACCCCTTTTCCAATAATGTTTAAACCACTAAAAAGGGCTTTACTATTTTCCTTATTAGAACAAGTGACCTCTTTACATCCAATAATACTTCCTCGCTTAACAATCACATTTTTATCAATAATAGCTCCATCAATGACACATCCATCTTCTATGATGGTATCATTCATAATAATGCTGTTACGGACAATTGCATTGGGATGAATATGAACACCAGGGCTTATAACACTCTTGGAGATAGAGCCAGCAATAATAGAACCGTTTGCCACTAAACTTTGATGAACTTGCGCTTTAGAGCCAAACTTAGCGGTTGGTTGTTCTTCGCTTTTGGTATAGATAACCCAATTGCGGTCATACATATCAAGTTGAATTTTATCAACGGTTTCCGTTAGCTCTAAATTTGCTTCTAAATAAGATTCATAGGTTCCTACATCTTTCCAGTAATCATTAAAGCGATAAGAATAAGTACGTCCTTGTTCAATTAAATACGGAATGACATCATGGCCAAAGTCTAATCCAGGCTTTTTCAGTTTTTGTAAAGTGTCAATGAGAACATCTGTACTAAATACGTATATTCCCATTGATGCCAAGTTGCTTTTAGGTTCTTGCGGTTTCTCGGCAAACTCTAAAATACGCCTGTTTTCATCATCCCTTAAAATTCCGAAGCGTGATGCCTCTTCCAAATCCACTTCTTGAGCACAAACCGTAACATCTGCTCCTAGTTTTGTATGTTGTTCAATTAAAGGACGATAATCCATTTTATAAACATGGTCTCCTGATAACAGTAACACATACGTAGGGTTTTTACGTTTAATAAAATTAATATTTTGTAAAATGGCATCAGCTGTCCCTGTATACCACTGATCTTGAGAATGTCCTTCACATGGTTGTAATAAAGTCACACCAGAATTTTTACGATTAAAGTCCCATGCTTGTCCAATCCCAATATGTTCGTTTAATGAAAGCGGTAAATATTGTGTTAATATTCCAATATTATATATACCTGAATTTGAACAATTACTTAAAACAAAATCTATAATTCTAAACTTCCCTGCAAAAGGAACACTAGGCTTAGCCCGATTAATTGACAAGATATCTAACCTAGAACCTCTCCCGCCTGCTAAAATCATTGCTAATGTCTTCATCTTTTTCCCCCGATCATAAATCATTTACTCTCTTTAGACATCTCATTTATTTATCCAAGACTAAAATTTTAACATAATCTCTTACCATAATTTTATCAACTTATGGCATATTTACCATACTTTTTTTGTCTTTTTTATTAAGAATAACCTATTTTTTGCTCATGACAAGAAAATGACTCATATAATCTAATACTCCTAGCTGCTCTACGCCTCTCTATTTATCAAAATTGCTGAAGCACCTAAGTCCCAGCGACTCTTCTTAAAAGAGCCATGTTCATTAATCTATTAACTGTTTAATTTAATAATGTAATAATTTTTAAACTTCACTTCCGGCTCTCTCATAAAAAATAACAGTTAGAGTCAACATAAAAAAGTAACTTGTACTATTTATTAGTCTCCCAAGTGTATAGATTTTAACTGTATTTATATTGGAGAGCATGTCCCTACTAATGCAATTCTAATTTATGACTAGATTTAATTTTAAACTAGGACTAAAAGTTACAGCGCTGTAGGCGCAGTATTTTATTCAGGATGTATGACTGGAAAAAGAATATGTAGATAGCAATTTAAACATAAAATTAGAGACAAAATAAAACCAGCTGCCTAGATGTTTCAACAGCTGGTTTTTGAAACGATTAAAAATTAATTCAATCTCTCGTTTTCTATATGTTCGTTGGAATAATCTAAAGTTGCTAATCTTTGTAATTGACGATAACGTTTCTGTGCTTCAGATAAGTTAGCATCTAATAAATTTTCAGCATCGTCTGAATTTATTTTAGTAACTTGAGCATAACGGGATTCACTCATTAAGAAATCATGATATTTCTCCCAATTAGGAGCTTTTGAATCCATTTGTAATGGGTTTTTTCCAACTTCCAATAACTTCGGATCAAATCTAAAAGTCGGCCAATACCCACATTCCGTTGCTAATTTAGCCTGTGACATCGTATTGGCTAGACCACCTTTAATCCCATGGGCAATACATGGTGAATACGCAATGACAATAGACGGTCCATCATGTTTCTCTGCTTCGATCATGGCTTTGATCACTTGAGCTTGATTCGCTCCATGTGATACCTGTGCTACATAAACGTGACCATATGACATGGCCATAGAAGCTAAATCTTTTTTCTTACCTGGTTTACCAGAAGCCGTAAATTTAGCAATAGATGCCGTAGGGGAAGACTTAGATGACTGTCCTCCTGTATTGGAGTATACCTCTGTATCTAAAACTAAAATATTTATATTCTCGTTATTGGCAATGACGTGATCGAGACCACCAAAGCCAATATCATAAGCCCAGCCATCACCACCAATAATCCAATTAGATTGTTTAACTAGAAAATCTTTAAGGTCTAATATTTCTTGCGCTGTTGGATTGGAGCTTTGACTTAATGCTTGCTCTATTTGGGGGCGCAACTCTTTTGTTATTTCAATACTATCGCGATTTTCGATCCATTTCGTTAACAATTGTCCTATTTCTGGCTCGACTTCTGTCACTAATTCTTCCATCTTTATTTCTATGCGATGGCGAAGCGTTTCTGCACCTAAATGCATCCCAAAGCCGAATTCAGCATTATCTTCAAATAATGAGTTCGCCCATGCCGGACCTTCCCCCTCTTTATTAACTGTATATGGGGTAGCTGGAAATGAACCGCCATATATCGAAGAACAGCCAGTTGCGTTAGCAATCATCATTCGAGATCCGAATAAACGAGTTAAAAGAGATAAATAAGGTGTCTCTCCACACCCGGCACAAGCTCCAGAAAATTCAAATAACGGTTGTGCAAATTGTGATCCTTTAACCGTTGTTTTAGGCAGTAAATTATCCTTATAAGTGACTTCGTTTAAGAAATATTCTGCTCGTTTTACTTCTCCAACTGCTATTTCATCACCTATAGGTACCATTTCTAACGCTTTATTTCCTCTTTTTCCTGGACAAATATTGACACATACTTCACAGCCCGTACAGTCTAATGTAGAAACTTGGATGCGATAATCTAAACCATCTAATCCCCGCCCCATTGCTTTTAACGTTCTCGTTCCATCCGGTGCTTGGTTCTTCTCTTCTTCCGTTAATAAGAACGGACGAATAACCGCATGAGGACAAACATAGGCACATTGATTACATTGAATACAGTTTTCTTCAATCCATTTCGGAACTGAATCAGAAATTCCTCTTTTCTCATAAGCGGCAGTTCCATTGGGCATAGTTCCATCCTCAAGACCCACAAATGCTGAGACAGGTAAATCATTTCCTTCATTATGCATAATGCGATCGGCGATATTTTGCACAAAGTCTGGACGCCCTTCTTTTAAGTGAGATTCTTCATCTGGTAAATTGGCCCATGCTGGATCAACCGGGATTTCCGTTAAACCTTCTGCTCCTTTATCAATAGCCTTTTGATTCATGGCAATAATGCCTTCACCTTTGCGCGAATAAAGCTTCGTGACATACTCTTTCATTAACTTTTTAGCTTGATCATAAGACATAATTTGTTCATTTAACTTAAAGAATGCGGATTGCATAATCGTATTTATCCGTCGGCCTAAGCCAATTTCTTTAGCTAATGTCACTGCATCTATAATATAAAACTTAGCTTCCTTAACGGCTAACTGTTTTTTAAAAGTATTAGAAAGTCGGTCAACAATTTCCTCTTTTGAGTGAATGGTATTTAATAAGAAAGTACCGCCTTGACGTAGCCCACTAATCATATCGTACTTTCCAACATAAGAATCCATGGAGCATGAAACAAATCCTGGTGTTGAAACCAAATAAGGAGCTCGAATAACTTGCTTTCCAAAGCGTAGATGAGAGCGAGTTAAACCACCAGATTTTTTTGAATCGTAAGCGAAATAGGCTTGCGCATAATAATCGGTATTTTCACCAATAATTTTAATGGTATTTTTATTAGCTCCAACCGTTCCGTCTGATCCTAGACCAAAAAATAAAGCCTCAGTTACCTCATTATTCAAGACCATAATCTCTCGATTAACAGGTAAGGACTTAAACGTGACATCATCTTCTATTCCAATGGTAAAGTCGTCTTTTAATTCGCCAACTAAATTATCGAATACAGCAACAATTTGCGAAGGCGTGGTGTCTTTCGACGATAAACCATAGCGTCCGCCAACAATCTTTGGAGCATTTTCTCTCCCGTAAAATATAGAACGAACATCTAAACATAATGGTTCACTCACCGAACCAGATTCTTTGGTACGATCTAAAACAGCAATTCGTTCTACGGTATTTGGTAAGACATTAAAGAAATACTTTGCACTAAAAGGACGATAAAGATGTACCGTTAACACCCCAACTTTACGTCCTTTTTTAATGAGGTAGTCAACTGTTTCACGAATAGTTTCTGTGACAGATCCCATTGCAATAATAATATCTGTTGCATCTTCAGCTCCGTAATAAACAAAAGGTGCGTAATGTCGTCCCGTTATTTCAGAAATTTTTTCCATATAATCAGCAACAATTTGGGGAATCCGTTCATGAAATTTATTTTGAGCTTCTCGATTTTGAAAATAAACATCTTCATTTTGAGCTGACCCTTTTGTAACAGGGTGATGGGGATTTAACGCTCGTGCACGAAATTCATTGACCTTATCCCGATCTAACAAATCCTGAAAATGTTGATAATCCATGACTTCAATTTTTTGAATTTCATGTGAAGTGCGAAACCCGTCAAAAAAATGTAAAAAAGGAACGCTTGATTTAATCGCAGCTAAATGGGCAATTCCACCTAAATCCATGACTTCTTGAACAGATCCGGTTGCAAACATAGCAAAACCTGTTTGGCGAACTGCATAGATATCTTGATGATCACCAAAAATAGATAGTGCTTGTGTTGCAATTGATCGCGCTGAAACGTGAATCACTCCAGGTAATAATTCTCCCGCTATTTTATACATGTTAGGAATTTTTAATAATAGACCTTGTGATGCTGTATAAGTTGTCGTTAATGCACCTGCTTGTAAAGAACCGTGAACAGTCCCAGCTGCTCCAGCTTCCGACTGCATTTCAACTAACTTAACAGGTACTCCGAATAGGTTTTTCTTACCTTGTGATGCCCATAGATCAGTATATTCTGCCATTGGTGTTGAAGGCGTTATAGGATAAATTCCTGCTACTTCTGTAAAAGCATACGAAACGTGTGCCGCTGCTTGACATCCATCCATTGATTGAAATACTTTAGCCATTTCATATTGCCTCCTTTAAGATTTGATTATCTACACTCATTATACTACAATTTATAAACTCGAACAATTTTTAAAGTTGGTTTTTCTTTATAGATTTACCTAATTATTTTATTCACAAGGTTACTCAACCATAATGAATGACAGTTAGATTCTGTGCTTCACTGCTACTTTTTTGTGGTTGTAGTCAAAGAGTAAAGAGTAAATTTAACGCTATATTTTTTCAAACTGCCAATACCTAAAAAAACACTGATAGAATCATTATTCATCTTTGGTAGTACATTAATTAGTCTTATATTGAGATAAAAACATTAAAATGACGCGCTACAATATTAAATTTTTATTAACAATTATCTTTTACTTAAATCAACAATTTCATGAGACAATTTATGGCTATTTTTTTATCATACGACTTTATTTTATGCTTTTTCAAAAGACAAATACAAAAAAGTTGAATAATAAAACCCTCATTGGAGGAGTTAATTGTAAACGTAAAATGCTAAGTTTAGCGTTTTCGCTTCATTAGCCACTTTCTTTAATATATTTTCTGTTTTCACTATTAAGCTACTCTCTCCAAACTAGCCATCATAAATTTAAATAGCTAATTCTGTACTTATATTTTAAGTTACCTAAGGTTTATGGGATACCTTGTGACTGTGATAAATTTTCAAAACTCGATAATCTACTTTAACACATCATGCTATCCATTTTTAAGTTGAATCGGCGTTCAATTATATTAAAAACACCCCAGAAAGTCAGATGTTACCAACTCTTAGGGTGAAATTTTTAACTCCATAGCAAATATTTATGTCTGCTATTCATGACCTTTAAAGCATTTAAATCATGATCTAATAGAGAGTTTTATCAAATACTTACCACCCGCAGCCGCAGCAGCAAGCAATAACGACTAGCAAAATAAAAAGAACTAAAATAAATGCACAATTATTTCCAAACATTTTCGATCTACTCCTTATCCAATATTATATGGTTACCACCCACATCCACAGCAACATCCAATAATGACTAATAAAATAAATAATACTAAGATAAATGCACAGTTATTTCCGAACATAATCTCAACTCCTTTCCAGTCATTGACCCAGTCATCTGAGTTAATATATAGTATGCTTTTTTTCGATTCTTGCTAATATTTCCACCCAAATTATACAAAAAGTTGGAAGAACCTTATTGTACCTACAGATAAAAAATGATATCATTTAAATCGTATATCGAATTTATTAAATATAATAAGAGGATGTGAAAGATATGAAAGTGATAAGAAAATCTGTTATTGCAACAGTTTCACTTATCTCAGCCTTAACATTAAGTGCTTGTTCAAATAATGAAGGTTTTGGTTTACAGTTAAATAACGGGGATGAAAACTTTATAACAACTGACCTGATTGATGTGACTAACCAAGAAGTATTTGAAGCAATGGGAACAAGCTTAGACCAGAATGGACTTAATAACGGGGTTTTAGCTTTATTAGATTTAGTCGATCGAGATTTATTAGTAGGTAACTTTGAAATAGATCTTGAAGAAATAGACGACATCATTGAAATGTATAAGGAAATGAGTGATTTTGATGAGTTTCTCCTCGCGCAGGGATATGAATCTGAAGAACAATTAGTTGAACAATTTAAATTACTACGCACAAGAGAAGCCGTGGCTCGTGAAGCTATTGTTATAACTGATGACGAGATTGAAGAGGCTTACGAAACACTTCACGGTTCAGATAACGAGGCTGACAGCGAGGAAGAGTCAAATGAAACTGGAGATGTTGACAATGATGCTGACGAAGAAGAAGTGCCAACACTTGAAGAAGTTAGAGATGAGATAAAAGAAGACTTAATTCAAGATAAGTTAACAGCTCCCTTTGTTCAAACTGAATTAGCTCGCTTGCGCCATGAAGCTGGCTTTGTTATTCAAGATCCTTATTTACAAGATCAATACATCGCTTTTTTAGAAGCTTATGATGTTGAGCCAGACGAGGTTTTTACCACAACTTCTAGTAACAGTAACTCAATTGTAGCGACTATTGACGGTTATGAGTACACAAGCGAACAATTATTTGAAGAATTAATTCCTAATAATGCGTTAGCATCTGGAATTGCTCTCGTTGATCCAATTATATTATCTGAATTATATGAAGTAAGCGACGACGAGGTTACTGACCTGATAAACAATTCTAAGATTCAATTAGGCGATCAGTTCTACCCAACTGCCTCGCAAATGGGCCTAGATACTGATCAAGAAATATTTGATTATTTTAAATTAATGGAACTTCAAGATGTGGCGTTTGTGAATACTTACACTCCTAGTGAAGAACGGTTAAGAGAATTATACGAAGAGTACGGTGTTGGTGAAGTTAGCACTCGTCACATTTTAGTTGAAGACGAGGAGTTTGCAAAAGAGCTTATTGAACAATTAGAAGCTGCTGAAGATCTGGAAGCTAAGTTTAAAGAATTAGCCATTGAGCATAGTACTTGTCCTTCAGCTCCTGAAGGAGGAGATTTAGGTTCTTTTGCACCTGGTGATATGGTTGAAGAATTTGATGAGGCTGCTTTTGCTCTTGAGGTTGGAGAGATGACAACTGAACCAGTTGAAACAATTCATGGTTTTCACATAATATATCGTTATGAATTTGAAAAACCATCATTTGATGAATTACGTGATGAATTAGAGATACAAGAATTAGATGATCTACGTACTCGAGAACGAATAGAGTCACTTTTAGTTAATTACCGTTCAGATGTTAACTTTACCTTTACAAATGAAAGAATACAAGCACGCTACGATGCTATTGTTGCCTCTATTGAAGAATCATTACGTGAAGAAGACGCTGAACCAGAAGACGAGGCTGACTCTGAAGAGAATGATAATTCTGAGGATGAAGCTTAATAAGAAGGAATATAAAAGCAATAAATAACAAAAAAAGCTGAAATTTCAGCTTTTTTTGTATAATGATTTCTAATTTTTTTTCTGTAACTCTATCTGCTTATTATCGTTCAGCTTTACTGCCTAATCCAGCAAAATATCTGTAAACTAGTCTGATCTTAAAAGCGAACTAGATTTAATTAGTCCCCTACTAACTTGCTGCGCTAGATTTTTAATTATTTACCAAATATTAATATTAAAAAACAGAAAGGTTCACGATGAATGTTTCTGTTTTTTATTTAATGTAACCCTCCTATTAAGATCATCACTTAATATCCGTATTAACAAAAGCTTTTGATGGTTCCCCGTTTTTAGGAAACATGGTTTCCTCTAGCAGCCGGAGCTTCTTTTCAATGTATAACTCAGCTGAATTAACATAAGTTTTTAAATCTTTTGGATTGTGTACAGATGTTCCAATTAAATATTTACTTGACGCACCAACTCCGAGACCTAAAATGTTTTGTGCTTCTTCCATCATAGTAATATTGTAAATACTCTCTTGCCCTAACTTGGAATAACCGATATTTTCCATATTAGTAGCTGTGTTTTTTTGGCGGTATAAATAGTATGGAATATAGTGCTCTTGAATGGCAAACTCGTATGTCATTTGCCCCATTTTTTGTAAATTTTTTTTGGAGACAGTAGGATATAGCCCTCGCTCTCGGGTCATTTTCGACTTTCGCTTAAAAGCGAGCATGTGGACCGTTAAAGACTCTGGTTGTAATAATTTTATCTGTTCTAAACTTGTCAGAAGTTCTGGCTCGGCCTCTCCTGGTAAACCAATAATTAAATCCATATTTACATTTTGGATGTCGCATTTCTTAGCTAAATGAAATTTCTCCACCACATCGTTAACTTCATGATGACGCCCAATTCGATCTAATGTGTCTTGATTAAAAGATTGTGGATTAATACTAATTCGTTTGATATTAAAACGTTTTAAAAGATTTAGTTTTTCTGGTGTGATAGTATCAGGCCGTCCTGCTTCCACTGTTATTTCACGAACTTCTTCAGAATTTGCAACGGCTTGATAAACAGTAGTGATTAATTTTTCAAGCTGAAAAACAGTCAACGTAGTAGCCGTTCCACCACCAAAATAAATTGAAGTAACAGAAATGTTTCGATCTTTTATGTAGGCACCAACAGCCTCAATTTCCTTTATTAACGTTTCCAGAAACGGATTAACCCATTTTTTAAAAGGTTCATACGCATAAGCTGCAAAGGTACAATAAGCACACTTAGTCGGACAAAATGGAATTCCAATGTACAAGCTAACTTCTTTTTCTAATTCGTATAGATCAGGAACAACCCGCAATTGATGTTCGGCTATCTTTAGCAGTAAGTTCATTTTTTCATCAGAGACAAGATATGTTTCTTGCAGATATTTTTTTATATCCTGATCATGATACCGGCGTTTTTTCAATGCGTGAACTAGCTTAGTTGGTCGCATACCATTTAATAAGCCCCAAGATTGTTCTTCATTGGTTTCCTGCTGTAACAGTAATAAATAGACAGCTAAATAAGCATATTTACGTGTTTTAGCACTATTTTGTTCAAACTCACGCTTGAGTATTTGTTGTCGATCATTTAAAGTACCCGTTATCGTAATGGTGTTTTCTTGAATAAACTCTTGAAAGTGAAAGGTTAAATCAGCATGGTCACATTTAAAAATCTCTGAGCTAGCGAAAAAAATCTGATTTAAAACCTCCATTGATTTTAAGATTAGCTCATCCTCTACTCCTAATATATTAATCGTTACCTTTTTACTCATGTATATTCTCCATTTCTTAGCTATAAAAACTTAGTTCCATATTAACTAACAAATATATTCTATCACAGAATCATTATCTTAAATCAGCATTCATAGGTAATATTGACTTAAATTCATTTAATTTGACAACTACATTCATTTAAGCTATAATTCATGAGTGTTTTTTTGCCTATAAACGACCATTCTATAAACAAAAATTTAGCGCTGTCTAGGAGCATGAGGAGTTGGATTATTTTGAAATCCTTTAACATGAAAGTTTTTATCATCAAGATTATTATTTTTCTAATTGGCATCTTTATTGTTCAATTGGGAGTTGGATTATTTATTCAATCTAATGTAGGTTTAGATTCCTATACGATTCTAATGGAAGGAATTGGCTCATTGATCAACATTACAGTGGGACAGGCTAATATATTAATTATGACCGGAATCTTTATAGGTATGCTCTGCTTTACGCGAGAATATATTAAACTCGGCACATTTTTAGCTACCTTTATAACCGGAATCTTTTTAGATTTTATTAATTCATTTTTGAGCAATTTAGGAATTGATACGATGCCTTATGGAGCTAGGTTATTAGTGCTCTTTCTAAGCTGTAGCATTATTGCCATTGGGTTTGCGATATTAAATGCACCTAAGTTAAGCGTCTCTCCCCTGGATCAACTCCCCTTAATCATTGTCGATAAGACTAAATTTAATTACGGTCAAGTGCGAATTTTGCAAGACATTATTTACATTACAACTGGATTTCTCTTAGGAGGAACTTTAGGACTTGGAACTGTCATATCGCTAATTTTAATTGGACCTTTTATTCAAATTACCTTAAAATATATTGGTGGACCGTTAGAACAAAAAATCAATTCACTCTGAAAAACACCTCCATAGAAGATAAATCTCTCTTTTATCGTCTATGGAGGTGTTTTTTTATTATGATATAGCTGATAACAGCTCAATTCTACTATAATATTTTAAGCAATCGGTCTATTTTAAAGATGTAGCTATTATTAGGCTAATAAATCATTTACAATCTGATAAATATGATTTAGTGTCTTTTCATCTAATTTTTTCAGCTTCTCAATCAGTTGGCTTATGAGTTGAGGATTAGCATTTTCCACATCAAAAAATTCTTTCGGCGTGACTCCCAAGTATTCACAGATAAATAAGAACGATTGCATCGAAGGTAAAGTATTTTTATTTTCGATGCGATTAATATAAGATTCATTTTGCCCAATCGATAAAGACATTTCTCTTGCTGATACACCTTTTTGCATCCTTAATTGACTCACACGGTTTTGAATAAAGTCCTCGTACATAAACATCGCCTCTTCCCTTAACTTAGTAAATCATTTACAATCAGATAAATATGGTTTAGTGTCTTTTCATCTAATCTTTTCAGTTTCTCAATTAGTTGGCTTATGAGTTGAGGATTCGCGTTTTCCACATCAAAAAATTCTTTGGGCGTGACTTCTAAATATTCACAGATAAATAAAAACGATTGCATTGACGGTAAAGCATTTTTGTTTTCGATGCGATTAATGTAAGATTCGTTTTGTCCTATAGATAAAGACATTTCTCTTGCTGATACACCTTTTTGCATTCTTAGTTGACCAATGCGATGTTGAATAAAGTCTTCGTACAATAGAATCTCCCCCTTTCATTTCAATTATATGTCTTATCACATAAAGAATTATGATATTAAAAGCTCTATTACACTTGACTTATAGTATTATATGACTTATAATTACAAAATATGTGAGTTTTAATCGCTTATAAAGGGGTAAAATATGAATGAAAAGATAAAACAACGGTCATGCTGT
>Ga0153980_1000225_pt1 | contig 27597 bp, 22 predicted proteins | sample TSGA064MetaG_FD_104722 | JGI IMG/M metagenome (GOLD analysis project Ga0153980, IMG submission 104722) | Attine ant fungus gardens microbial communities from Georgia, USA - TSGA064 MetaG | ecosystem: Host-associated > Fungi > Mycelium > Unclassified | place: USA: Georgia, Magnolia Springs State... | reverse complement strand
TTAACCGGTGCGAAAGATCCGGCCGCGCGCCAGATCCAGCTGCTGAAAAAATTGCTGGCGGGCGTAAGCGTGCCGGTGCAGGTTGGCGGCGGCATTCGCACTAAGGATGACGTAGAGGCGCTGCTGGAAGCTGGCGCCACGCGTGTGGTGGTCGGCTCTACGGCGGTAAAAGAGCCGCAGGAAGTGCAAAACTGGTTCAGGCAATATGGTGCAGAAGCGATCGTGCTGGCGCTGGACGTGCGCATCAATGCCAGCAACCGTAAAGAAGTGGCTATCAGCGGCTGGCAGGAAGCGGCGGGCGTAACGCTGGAGGAAGTGATTGAGCAGTTTCAGCCGTATGGCCTGAAGCACGTTCTTTGTACCGATATTTCCCGCGACGGCACGCTACAGGGGTCTAACGTCGGATTATATCGCGAGGTTTCAGCCCTTTACCCACACATCGCCTTTCAGTCATCCGGCGGCATCGGTTCGCTGGACGATATTCGCGCGCTGCGCAGCTGCGGTGCCCAAGGCGTGATTGTTGGTCGCGCTTTACTGGAAGGTAAATTTAACGTTTCGGAGGCGATAACATGCTGGCAAAACGGATAATCCCCTGTCTGGACGTTCGCGACGGCCAGGTGGTTAAAGGCGTGCAGTTCCGTAATCATGAAATCATTGGCGATATCGTACCGCTGGCACAGCGTTATGCGCAGGAAGGCGCGGACGAGCTGGTTTTTTATGATATCACCGCCTCTTCGGCTAATCGCGTGGTCGATAAAAGCTGGGTAGCGCGCGTAGCGGAAGTGATCGATATTCCTTTCTGCGTGGCTGGCGGCATTAAGTCTGCGGAAGATGCCGCGCAAATTCTCTCCTTCGGCGCGGATAAAATCTCTATTAATTCTCCGGCGCTGGCCGATCCTGAACTGATTACGCGCCTTGCCGATCGCTTCGGAGTGCAGTGTATCGTGGTCGGTATTGATACCTGGTATGACAGCGAAAGCGGCAAATACCATGTGAATCAGTACACCGGCGACGAAGCGCGTACCCGGGTAACCACGTGGGAAACGCTGGACTGGGTAGAAGAAGTACAAAGACGCGGCGCGGGTGAAATCGTTTTAAATATGATGAACCAGGACGGCGTACGTAACGGTTACGATCTGACTCAGCTGCAAAAAGTACGCGCCGTCTGTAAAGTGCCGCTGATTGCTTCCGGCGGCGCGGGCACGATGGAGCACTTTTATGAGGCTTTCCGTGATGCCGATGTGGATGGCGCGCTGGCCGCTTCCGTGTTCCATAAGCAGATTATCAACATTGGCGAGCTGAAGGCATTTTTGCTCGACAAAGGCGTGGAGATTCGTACGTGTTAACAGAACAGCAGCTATCCCAACTCGACTGGCAAAAAACCGACGGCATGATGCCGGCTATCGTGCAGCACGCCGTTTCCGGCGAAGTATTGATGCACGGCTATATGAACCAGCAGGCGCTGGCGAAAACGCTGGAAATCGGCAAGGTCACCTTTTGGTCGCGTACTAAACAACGCCTGTGGACCAAAGGTGAAACTTCCGAACATTTCCTGAACGTGGTCAGCATTACGCCGGACTGTGATAACGATACGCTGCTGGTGCTGGCTAATCCGGTTGGCCCAACCTGCCATCGCGGCACCTCAAGCTGTTTCTCGCCTGCCGCCGCCGACTGGACATTCCTCTATCAGTTAGAGCAGCTTCTGGCCGAACGTAAACATGCTGATCCGAAAAGCTCCTACACCGCCAGCCTGTACGCCAGCGGCACCAAGCGTATCGCGCAGAAAGTGGGAGAAGAAGGCGTGGAAACCGCGCTGGCAGCGACGGTGAACGACCGCTTTGAGTTGACTAATGAAGCTTCGGATCTGGTTTATCACCTGCTGGTGCTGCTTCAGGATCAGGATTTAAACCTGAGTGCGATAATAGAGAATCTGCGCCAGCGCCATAAGTAATAAAGACAAGCCGGGAAACCGGCTTTTTTATTAAGGAAAAGGGATGAGCACTTTCGATAAGCTAACCGCTTTACTGGACAGCCACCAGGCGCGTTATCAGGTCATGGAGCATGAGCCGACAGGCAAGTGTGAAGAAGTAGCGGCGATTCGCGGCACCGCCGTGGGCCAGGGAGCAAAAGCGCTGGTCTGTCACGTCAAAGGTAACGGCATCAAACAATACGTGCTGGCGGTGCTGCCCGCAGACCAACAGGCGGACTTAGGCAAAGTGGCGCAGGCTGTTGGCGGTCTGCGCGCCTCGCTGGCCAGTCCGGCAGAAGTAGACCGGCTAACCGGCTGCGTATTTGGTGCGATTCCGCCGTTTAGCTTTCATGACGAGCTACAGGTGGTGGTCGATCCGACACTCTGCGAGCGCAATAGCGAAATTGCGTTCAATGCTGGCCTGCTGGAAAAGTCGATGGTGCTGGATGCGCGGGATTATCAGCGGATTTGTCGATTTGAGCCAGCGGAGATACTGAGATAGTTTTGCTGTTATTATTCAGGTACTTAGCCTTAAATCTTATCTGAAGAGTTTTCGCTACCCTTACCCTCATCTCAGCGCATTTGAAAAAATAAGCCGTACATGCAATAAGAGATGATCCGCAGCCAGTGTGGAGGCGGCTCAAGAGGAAGTGTGATGAAAATTTCTTCTCCTGAACAACGAGCGGCAGCAATCGAAACCGTTCTGCAAAAATTCCCTGGCTGGTCTGAAGGATCCAGACAGCGGCTAAGAAATCTGAGCGATATTAGCTGGAACAGTAGCAGTAGCGCTACGGTTGCTTTCACTTATCAGCCCGGTTCGCTCTCTATCCTGTTCCAGCTTACTGGCAATCTTACTAACGTGTTTAAAGGCCAGGCTCCGGATACGTTAAGTCCGGATATAACAGGTACGGGTGGAAGCGGCTCGCTGGATTTTGATGATTTAGCTGAGCTGATGACTTCTGGCACCGAGTTTCATATTTTTCCAAATGCCGATCAGGCTCCCTCTCAGCAAAACTTAGTGATTCTGTTTTGCGATAGCAGCTACCTGTACGGCCTGTTCACCTACTCGGGGTTACCTTCGATAGAAGGTGATGCGGTTGAGGGAACCGGTACATGGAGTTAAGCCAAAAAAAAACCCCACAAACGTGGGGTTTAGCGCGGTACTGAAAAGACAATTTCAGTGTAGAAATTAATCCAGCCACTCGGTGTGGAACACACCTTCTTTATCGGTACGCTTATAGGTATGCGCGCCGAAGTAATCACGCTGCGCCTGAATCAGGTTCGCTGGCAGTACCGCTGAACGGTAGCTGTCGTAGTAAGCGATAGCAGCAGAGAAGGTTGGCGTTGGGATACCGTTCTGAACCGCATAAGCCACTACGTCACGCAGAGCCTGCTGGTATTCATCAGCGATATTTTTGAAGTACGGTGCCAGCAGCAGGTTTGCGATGTCCGCGTTATCGGCATAGGCATCGGTAATTTTCTGCAGGAACTGCGCGCGAATGATGCAGCCAGCGCGGAAGATTTTAGCAATCTCGCCGTAGTTCAGATCCCAGTTGTTTTCGGTAGAGGCGGCCTTCAGCTGAGAGAAGCCCTGAGCGTAAGAAACGATTTTGCCCAGATATAGCGCGCGACGCACTTTCTCAACGAATTCTGCTTTATCGCCTGCAACGGTCTGCACGGTTGGGCCGCTCAGTACTTTAGAAGCCGCAACGCGCTGGGTTTTCAGTGAAGACAGGTAGCGCGCAAACACGGATTCGGTGATCAGCGACAGCGGCTCGCCCAGATCCAGAGAACTCTGGCTGGTCCATTTACCGGTACCTTTATTGGCAGCTTCGTCCAGAATGACGTCAACCAGGTAGTTACCCGCTTCGTCTTTCTTGGTGAAGATATCTTTAGTGATGTCGATCAGGTAGCTGCTCAGCTCGCCTTCGTTCCACTCGCTAAAGGTTTTAGCCAGATCTTCGTTGCTCAGGTTCAGCGCGTTTTTCAGCAATGAATAAGCTTCTGCAATCAGCTGCATATCGCCGTATTCGATGCCGTTGTGCACCATTTTTACATAGTGACCCGCGCCGTCCGGACCGATGTAGGCTACACAGGCTTCGCCTTCTGCACGTGCTGCAATTTTATCCAGAATCGGTGCAACCAGCTCGTAAGCTTCTTTCTGGCCGCCAGGCATGATAGATGGGCCTTTCAGTGCGCCCTCTTCACCGCCGGAAACGCCGGTGCCGATAAAGTTGAAGCCCTGCTCAGACAGCTCGCGGTTACGGCGAATGGTGTCTTTATAGAAGGTGTTACCGCCATCGATCAGGATGTCGCCTTTATCAAGGTGCGGCGTCAGGGAAGCGATAGTTTTATCGGTCGCTTCGCCTGCCTGAACCATCAGCAGGATGCGGCGCGGTTTCTCAAGGGATTCAACGAACTCTTCGATGGTGTAGTAAGGAGCCAGCTTTTTACCTTCGTTCTCAGCGATGACTTCATCAGTCTTTTCGCGCGAACGGTTAAAGATGGATACGGTATAGCCGCGGCTCTCAATGTTAAGAGCCAGGTTACGGCCCATTACTGCCATACCTACAACGCCGATCTGTTGCTTGGACATTACATACTCCTGTCTGAAAATACGAAGCTTAACGAGCCTGGTCCCCTCTGGGGATAGTTCGGTACGTTAACAATGATGGCCCTATCATACATGACAAATCATGCTAAGCGACCTATCACAGTTATCATCTTTTCCATTTCAACTTGCTGATAATGTTCAATCTTTATCCAAAAAGAGAGATGTTGATGAAATGTTACTGGTAACAATCTCTCTTTTAGCCGTGCTTTTGTCAAACCTTTCCTGTAAAGGGAAGCGCAGTAAGGCATTGTTGATTAAATTTATCCCGCTCTTTGTCTTGTAACCATCCCCATTTATTAAAGTAGCGGATAGCAGAAGTCATATGATAAATAAGGAATTTAACATCCCGATAAGAGCGCCGTTGTGACTCATGTACGACGGTAGAATAAGGGCAGTATCGTACAGGCAGCCCTGAAGCACAAACTCGTCGACTTAAATCTACATCTTCCAGGTAGAGGAAAAAACGTTCATCAAACCCGTGCGTTTTCGCCAGTGCAGCCTGGCTTAGCAGAACAAAGCAACCGGACAGGGACGGTGCAAAGAAAACCTTATCGTAATCGGCGTTTCGCAATTCATAATTATGGTTAGTCTTTTGTGCCAGAAAGGCACAAAATCGACGCATGAACAGCTGGTGAGGTTTAGGCAACAGCTTACAACCGTGCTGCAGGCTACCATCCGGATAAATCACTTTAGGAATAGTCAGCCCTGCCCCTTCTTTTTGACTAAACGCATACAGGGTATCGACTTCGCCAGAATTGAAAGAAATATCCGGATTACAAATCAGAAAATAGTCTGCGGCCTTACCATAACGTTGAAAAACGGCATTATGACCCCCACCAAAGCCTTGATTCGAGGCAAGAGTAAGGATCTCAACCTTATGGTGAGCATATTCCTGAAGCCAGGCGCAGTGCCCGCCATTGTCGACAATACACACTTTCTCAACGGACTTTTCGCGCAGGAGCGAATCCAGCGTTTTGCTGATATCCGCGTAGCTATGTCGGTAAAGAACTAACGATGCGATTATTTTCACTCTGCTACCAAATTTTACAGGCGATTGAATAGCGCATAGGTCCATGTCGCCAGTGCACCAATAGATTTCTGATGATAAATACCAGACTGTCTCATCAACTTCATGCGCCCTAACCATGAACTTTGACGTATCCTTCTAAAACAGTCCAGACTATGCCTGTTTTCAGGAGTAAGGCGGTCCCCTAGTGCATCAAGCATGCGAAAATGACAATCGTTCCATGCCACCTTATTGCCGCGATGAGTACGAACAAAGTTGTTTAATCTTGTCCGCACTTCCATACCGTTGCCAATAAGATTGTCCGCATGTTGTCGATAAAGGACAGAAGGCTGGCTATCAAACCAGACGCGACCGCCGCAGCCGGTCACTGCCAGGTAGAGTGCCCAGTCATGAATCACCCAGGGTAAATGGGCTATCGATTTCATAATATCGCGCGCGCACTTGTTGAAAACCATGGTGTTACCACTGGCCAGGTTTTGCAAAAGTGCGTTACGGAAAGATGGCGGCCTGCTATTGTCTGGCGACAGCCCCAGCGGGTTATTTTTATCATCAATCAACTGCGTTCTTGAGCAATAAAGGGCTGGCTGCAACGGATCCTGCTTTTCCAGCCACTCTACAGCGCGCGCCAGCTTATCCTGCATCCAGATATCATCCTGATCTGAAAAAGCAAAATAGTCCCCCGCGATCGACGGACTGGCAATCAAAGACTGGAAATTCGCACACACGCCGGTTCGTGGGCCCGACACAATATTAACCGGGCGAGACTCTTGTTGAGAAAATGATGTCAGAATAGCCAGCGTATCATCGGCTGAACCATCGTCTGAACACCATAGTTCCCAGTTATGAAAGCTCTGGGCCTGGTAAGAATCCAGCTGTTGCTTAATATAAGCGGCACCATTGTAGGTGCCGAGCATAATAATAACGTCAGAAGAGCGTTTTTCCGTCATCATTTACTGTTTAAAATAGTCAGCAAATTTCATGGTCTGATTGCGCGAGCTACCCCATGAGTCAAAATTTTCTACCTGACGGAACAGAGGGTTAGTACGCCAGCTTTCGTCCGTCACCAGTTCGATAATAGGTTGTGAAAGCTGTAAAGCCGTTAATTGAATGCCCATTCGCTCGCAGAATTCAACAAAGATACGGTTAAAGACATCCAGGCCATGATTTAAAGAAGAAATGATCTCGTTGTGGTTTTTCGCCTTAGCTCTGCCGATATCAGACACCGCATTGACCTTATCCTTGACAGGTTCATAACCGATAATCGTATCATGTGGCGCAGAGAAAAATAGCTCTACCGCCATTCTATTTTCATAGATTTTGTCAACCACACGCGCAGAAACAGTCTCATTGTTAATTAAAGCTTTCATGGTCTGATGAGGCTCACGGCTTTTTTTCTCCGGCGTATTTGCCAGACAGAAATAGTAGCCAACAACCTCAACGTCCATGATGGTTTTAACTGTTTTTTCAAATGCCTCTTGCGTAGTGCCGCTCCACCCAACGTCCACAAGGCCAATTTTATCGCCGGGCTTAACACCTAACTGGCACAGATACATAAATAATCCGCGACGATTTTTCTGGCAGACTTTTAAAATTTCAGCACGATACCCGGTTAAAAAACGTTGAATGAGAGCATAGTTATCTGGCGCAATAATTAGCGCTGGAGATATGCCTAACTGCTCCATTACATCATCTCGTGGCGGTTCGATACCAATTCTTTCCAATAGTTCACCTGGCGACAGGCCGTTTGAACCAGACATCAGAAAACTAAGGTGGCTTGAGAAATTCTGTTCCGTCATTAACGCAAGGTTAAAAGCGATACGTGAGCCTAAAAAATAGTCAAATGACGGCAGGCGATCTTTGAAAAACTGCTGTGCCATGCGTTCAAGCGAGTATCCGTCGCGCGATACAAAGAGTAATTTTGTTACGCCATCAAATGCCGCATGAAGTTCAATCCACTTCAGGAATCCCCAGGTAGCGGGTGCCTGGTATTTGAAACCCATCTCATCAAACGTCTCTGCCGCAATTTCCTTTTCCGCATAACAACGGAACAGGCCATTTATTACAGAAGATGCCAGACACTGGTTTTTATTTCTTTTTTCAAGATATTGTGGCCGATAGTGCCAGGCTACTAAGCCCTTTTCGCCGGGACGCTGTACGTCAGCAGTATGGTTATCACCGATATGTAATATTTCGCCAGGCGCTACGCCAGTTTCTTCAATAATACAGTCGAAAATTTCTCCGCTGTCGCGTTTAGTAGCATTACGATCTGCAGAAATGTAAAGGGGCACCTGGGTGATGCCAAATTTCTCTAATGCACGTTTAAAGAAATCCTCCCCAAAATACATATCTGAGGTAATCACTACATGTTTGCCAGCGGCAAGCATTTCGTTATAGAAATCAACGATTGTGTCATTTGGCTCAACCAGCGCCAGCTCAAACTCAAACTCCGCTTTTTCAATATCAAAACGACGTTCTCCTGCCTGAGGAAAGTTGTCGTATATATTTTTTAACGTGATCTCTTTGCGCCCGGCCTTAATCATCTGACGAAAAGCAGCAGTCTGTGCAGCACGGCGCAGCTGACGGAAGTCTTCAATGCCAAAATTAAGACCCAGGAAATCGAAAACATCTTCTGGATCGTCAATAGGCCGGGTATATAAAGTATCAAAAAAGTCAAAAGAGATAACTTTTGCATTTTTTGCAAGGTGTCTGAGCGTGAGGGCATCATACTCGCTAAGTTTGTGACTGCCAGCCATCTTATTCACCTTTTCCATCATTTCATCATCTCAAAGTTGTAACCATTTGGTGCTAAATTAAGGTTGAAGTAAGGATCATACTGATAAAAGTAAGGATGCTTAATATTCAAACGATTTAATTCTGCCTTAAGCCGTTTAGCTTTAACCTCATCCATATGATCTATACCACGAGAAATTGACTCATGATGTACAAGACAAACGCCCTGACACATAACGTTGTAAAAACCGTCATGACTTAGCTGCATGCAAAGATCAACATCATTATAAGCAACAGGGAAGGTTTCATCGAAACCGCCGACCTGTAGATATTTTTTACGCTCTACCATTAAACAGGCTCCCGTAACAATCAGCCAGTTATATTCAAGTTGGTGGCGCAAAAAATAGCCAGGATAATCTTTATGCTGACGCAGGAATGCATGGCTAGGGCCATTTTGCAGATTCAGAACACCAGCATGCTGAACAGATTTTTTGTCCGCGTAAACCAGCTTCGCGCCTACAGCTCCCACATGCTTAAGCTGAGCATAACCCGCCATTCTTTCCAGCCAGTCTGGCTGCAGAACCTCAGTATCATCATTTAAGAACAATAATATCTCACCAGATGAATTCTCTACGCCAACATTATTCAATTCCGAGAAATTAAAAGGAACATCGTGGCGAATAACGGTAATTTTACCGTTAGCAGCATATTCATTCAGGAAAGCTAGCGTGTCCTGATCTTTTGAACCATTGTCAACCACTATGATTTCATAGTTCTTATAGGCGGTGTATTCATTAATAGAATCAATACACCGGGACAATACCGCTTTATTATCTCTGGTAGGGATAATAATAGAAACAAGTGGATTATTCTGAGGCTTATAGTTAACCCGAAAATAACCATGATAGTTCGGTAATGGTTCCACTTCGCCCACAAGACCACGACGTTGCAGCGCTTCCGCTCTTACAGCCTGGGACGCTGCCAGCACATAAGGCTTAGCTGTAATATCTGAGGCGATAGAAGCTGGAATAATGCGCCAGTGATAAAGCACTTTCGCTATATGAGAGATCTTGTTGGTTAGTTCCGTCAGGCGTAGTACAAAATCCCAGTCCTGGCAGCCATCGAACTCGGTCCGTAACCCTTCAAGTTGGTGAACAAGCGCCATTCGTATACAAGCCACGTGACAGGTATACATGGTGCTCATCATAGTATCCGGAGACCAGTCTGGTTTAAAATGAGGCTGAGTAAAATTGCCTTCTGGCGTAATTTTATCTTCATCGCTGTAGATAAAATCTGGGTCTTCCTCATTAATTCTTTTTAAAATCTCATACAAACAATCATCAGTAAGTTCATCGTCATGGTCGAGTAATACCATGTAATCCCCTGTAGCATTCTGAATAGCCACATTGGTTGCACCGGCGATACCCTTATTTTCTGCCATATTAATGACTTTAATGCGCTCATCCTGCGCGGCCAGTTTTTTCAAGGCAGGCAGGACTTCTGGTAACGGACTGGCATCATTAGCTAGTATCAGTTCCCAGTCACCGTACCACTGATTTTGTACTGAGTTGACCATCAGATACAATAATTCCAGCGGTGTATTATAAATAGGTACAACTATAGAAAATTTGGGCTGCACAGAAAATCTTGCAATTATTTCTTCATAATGATGCGGTTTTCTGGCAGGAATAAAAACATATTCATCCGGATTTGATGCCAGCTGATAGCCTTTGTTACCGTCATGATGGATAAATACTGGTTCAGATAAACCGGCGAAGTTATCCATAGCACCCGTTTGATGATAGAAAGGATGATGCCCGAACCAGCGCGGCATCACTTTCATCCCAACACGTAGAGCATGATTTCTGTAATTAACAGGTAAGCGGTAATAACAGTGACGAGCTCCGCGACGTACAACAGCTTCAACTGTTTTTGTCAAGCCTTTGCTTTGATGATGCATTTTGACTTTACGGGCGACTACACCGATTTTCGTTTTTAACGGTTGCATCAATCGGAAGCTGTGCATGGCTACACGCTTAAACGGCGAACGAACACCAACAGGGATTCTACGACCTATAACACGGAGCGGAGAAGATATTTTCCAGCTAAAAGAAGACAGAATAGTATTCATATCAGCTGTGTACTGATTTAAGAGTCGTTGCTGGGCAGCACTTTGCTGTAAAACTGCATCACGTTCCTGAATCAACTGGCCATTTTCAAGCCGGGCTACATCCAGCTGCGCCTGTAGTTTTTCATACTCTTTGCGCAGGTGATAAATTTCCAGTACGAATTCGCCAGTGGTCGTTTCACCTTTAGCATGCAATTCGCTCAGCTGTCTCTGTAAAGACGCAATGGTTTGCTGAAGATCTTCTGCAATTTCAACATTGATTAATTGCTTAGCGCGCACAACTATTGATAACGATTTTAAACTGTTATAAATTTTTGTCTGGCCTTCGTGCTGTACGCCTGCTAAAAAGCTGGCTTCCTGCTGTAAATAGTTTTCAAAATCATTTTCATCACATTGAAAACCAATGCGGTTAAGGATCTGGTACGTTAATTCCGCAATATTTTTAACTTTGCAATTTTGGCTATAACTAAAAGAGGTCACCCGTAGTAAAGAATGAAAGATCCCCCTGAAAGCAATGTAGCCCAAAACAGGTTCATTAACGCTACTCCATTCCAGATCGAAGAAAGAGTAATCGTTGCTTTCTGAAAAAATTATATTGAAAGGCAAAGCATCCTGAAAAGATGCAGGCATGGGTAAATTTTTATCAAGATTATCTTCCTGCCCGGCTTTTTTCAATAGTTGTAACACCCAGGCACGTGACCATGCACCCAGCTGTTCAAGGTCCCAATTCGGATGATTTACAATAGAGGTCAACTCCAGCCATAATGAGTTCCCACGATGGAATTCAGAAGCCTGGTTTACTTCCTTCGCCCCTTTTCTGTGGGTAATAACTTGTAATTCACCATTTGGCTGGCTTACAAACTCAATTGTTTTACGGAAATCAGCTAATCTGGAATCTGAGTAATAAAAAGCTGCTATATTTTCCAGAAGTGGTTCAACTGCAGATTTGCCTGCAATCATTAAAAATGAGTTAGCGAGATCGGCAGCCAGCCCATTGTTCCATACGTTTCTAATACCCTGTTCTACTGAAAAAACATGCTCAAACGCAAGCTGTTGATCTTTATGAATACTTTCAACCGCGAGCTGGCATAATTCAGGCGAGTGGCTCTTCCAGCCGGTGGGAGTAATTACCGAAGAAGGAAGCTTATAGTCTGGTAACGGCAAAAACTCTTGTGCAGAAGTAAACCCGGCCTCGTCAAGCACCTTAATTAATTCCTGACGACCGAAAGTGACTACGCTATCTTCACTATAAGAATTGTTAATGCCAAACATAGGCTGATTAACATGATCTTCGTGTGCGCCCGCAAAATATTTGATACCGATCTTATTTTCAATAGCAACAAAAATCTTGCCATCTTCAGTCAGGCGACTATAGCAGTCGGCGAGCAAGGTTTGTTCACCATTTGCTCCCAAAAACATCCGTGCATATTCCAGTACGCCAATCAATAAAACCATATCAAACTGACCTAAATCAGGCAGCTTATCTGATGGATTAGAAATGATGGTTACATTTTTTAAATCACGGCACCGCTGGCGGGCGATTGTTGCCCGGCGTAAGCTACCTTCTACGGAAACAACTTCGGCACCGCATTCGCCCAGAAAACGGCTGATAGCGCCACAGCCACAACCAATTTCAAGAATGCGACGGCCTTTAAACATTTCAGCAAAAGGTCGTAAAAGATTTGAACGCTTTGGACTCAAATGATAGATCGAAGGCCAGTCGACCATTTTTTCAGCAAGTTCGTCTGAGTCAACGCTAACGTCCTGGGCTTCAGTGATGGTTTTTAAAATGTAATTTTCAGCATCATCGCCATCATTATAGCCAAAACTGGTCAGCGTTTGAGGAATCCATACGCCATGCTCAGTACTGCATTCAAATCCGCTATCGCGTAATTTTTTCTCAATATCAATTTTCAAGATTAATTCTCGCATTCAAATCAGTCAGGCCCGTAAATTTTTTCACTGGTCCAACAACAATATGTATTGAATCGTAACGGCGATCGTGAGGAACTATTTCACCCTGAATATTGCTACTGGCAATACCCACGGATAAAAAATAATCTCCTTCGTACATTTTATTATCCATCTCAACAGACAGGACAATCTCTGTGCCAGGTTTCCCTTCATTTACAATCTCTACAGATTGCCACTCGGTATTAGTATTATAAAGGGTTACACCTTCTTTAGTTTTTACCGCATACCCAAAAATTGGTCTGACAACCAGCTCATTGAAGCGGATCTTAAAGAGAATTTTGATAGACTGTCCATTATCCACGCTGGTTGGAAATGGCTGCCCGTCTTGCTCAAGATAAAAATCCAGAATCTCTGCTGCCGCATCGCCCCACCTGTATTCAGTAGGATTATAATTAGGACGCTGCTCGTAGCTACTGTTTAATAAATTACCTGCTTTCGCATCACTATTAATTTCACGGTCAAGACGCTCGCTTTCACCTTTAGCTGCCTTTGCGATCTGTGTATTTACAGTGTCTCGTGCATCACCAGCTGTCTTTTTCTTGCCGAAAAGAATATCCAGGTATTGATTAACAACATCTTTAGGCGCACCTACAGATTTTGCGAGACCACCGTCCAGTAGAACTGCCCGATCGCAATGTGTCACTATCTGCTCGGTAGCATGCGAAACAAATAAAATAGATGTACCGCTCTGCTTAAGTTTTTTAAGACGAGCAAAGCATTTTGCCTGAAATTTTGCATCGCCAACGGCAAGCGCCTCATCAACAATCAAAATTTCCGGATCTATCTGTGCCTGCACGGCAAAAGCAAGGCGAACCAGCATACCACTTGAATACGAGCGAACAGCAGAATCGATAAAATGCCCGATATCCGCAAATGCGAGGATGTCGTCAAGCTTATTGTCTGTCTCCTCACGAGTTAAACCCAGCAGAGAAGCATTTAAGTAGACATTTTCGCGGCCCGTAAAATCAGGATTGAACCCTGCTCCCAGCTCAAGTAAAGCTGCAACCCGGCCGTTTACGTTGACGTTTCCCTGAGTGGGACTTAACGTTCCGGCAATAATTTGCAATAGTGTGGATTTACCTGAACCGTTCCTGCCGACAATGCCCATGGTTTGCCCTTTTGGCAGGACAAAAGAGATATCTTGCAGCGCCCAGAAATCATTATGGTAGGTACGCGGCACCTTCCCTAAAGCACGATCAACGCGAGGAACAATAAACTGTTTTAGTCTTTTTGCAGGGTTATCATAAACTTGAAAACATTTACTGACACCATGAATTTCGATTGCATTTTCATTAGAGGACATCAGCAAATCCTTTACGTGTTTTCTGGAACCAGGCATAGCATGCCCAACATATCAGTAGTGATATAGCTGAATAAATGGCTAAGCCTACAAAATCAGGTAACTTGCCCCAAATTAAAACGCTCCGGGCCTGTTCAATAATAAATGTCAGTGGATTAAGCATGATAACTGACTGAAAATTAGGCGGTAACGAGCTGATAGGGTAAAATATTGGCGACAAAAACATCAGGATTGTCATCAGAATAGCTATTGTCTGTCCGACATCACGTAAAAAAACGCCTAAGGATGACAGAAACCAGGATAAACCCAGGGTAACAAGGATTAAAGGAAATAAAACAACGGGTATAAAAATTGCCGTCCAGTGAATAAACCCGTTAAAAATGAAGAATGCAGATAGTAACACTATCAGGCTAACCAGGGAGTGAAAAACTACGCTTGCCAGGCTGGTTATAGACAAAATTTCCAGGGGAAAGACGACTTTTTTAACGTAGTTCACATTGGCAATGATAAGCGATGGCGCTCGTGTTAGGGTTTCTGCGAAAAGCGTATGCACGATTAAACCCACAAACAGAATTACAGCAAAGTCGCTTTTAGAAGCAGCTACGCTGCTTGCTCCCCACCGGGCTTTAAATACTACAGAAAAAACAAATGTATACACCGCCAGCATGAGCACTGGGTTGATAAAAGACCATAGTAAGCCCATTGCAGAGCCCCGGTAGCGTCCAACTATCTCACGCTTGGTCATCTGAACAATCAGATTGCGGTTCATCCAGACATTTTTGAACAGTGCTATTAATGATGCAGATTTTGTTGAATGCGGATCCATGATGATTCTCGTGTTACAAATTTAGCCATTGCCCTGAGCATTTATAAAGCGTCTGTTCAGACGCTTTAATCCCGGACAAAGGCGATCGTCTGCTTTACAAGTCAGGCGCTGTAAGCAGTAATATTTTTTAATGCTGCTCGCCACTCGCTGGGCTTGATCTGAAAATTACGCAGGATCTTACTGCAGTCCAGCTGAGAGTTGAGCGGACGAGTAGCTGGCGTTGGATACTCTGCTGTAGTGATAGGACGAATGACTGGTTTTTTCTCAATAAGCCCTTCCGTTACGGCAGCGGTTAAAATTTCATCAGCAAAATTCGCCCAAGTTGTATAGGGATAGCCACTGAAATGGTACGTTCCCCACTCTATTTCCGAATGTTCTTCGATCTTCTGCGCGATTTTCAGCAACGCTTCAGCTATATCACCTGCCCAGGTTGGGCTACCGTACTGATCGCCGACAACTGAAAGAACATCACGATCTTTAGCCAGACGAAGCATTGTTTTGACAAAGTTGTTGCCAAATTCACCAAATACCCAGGCAGTTCTTAAGATAATATGGCGAGGACAGTGGGTGATAATGGCTTCTTCACCAGCAAGTTTACTGGCACCGTAAACGCCAGCAGGGCCTGTAGCATCATCTTCACAATACGCCCCTTTTTTATCGCCGGGGAATACATAATCTGTTGAAATATGTAGCAAAGCTGCGCCAGACTTATGTGCTGCTTGTGCAAGGTAACCAGCACCATGACCGTTAATTGAAAAAGCTTTAGCTTCATCGCTTTCAGCTTTATCAACGGCGGTATAGGCCGCAGCATTGATAATCACATCAGGAGCAAAATTTGTTATCAGTCTGTCAACTGCCACTTCATCAGCGATATCCAGGCCAAGACGGTCTACAGCTTTAACCAGCCATTGGGGGTTTGCTCTGGCGCTCAGCTCTTGCCCCACCTGTCCTGCAGCTCCTACAATCAATAATTTCATCCGGTAAACCATTTTGCTAGTGTGACTACAGAAAAGCTTTAAAACCAAACAGAAGCTTTTAAAGCCTGATGTTCCATCGCGTTCAGAGCAATTCAGAAAGTAGTTTGCCCTGCTGGTCCTTTGCTGAAAGTAAAGGATTAGTCATTGGCCATTCAATGCCTACCGCAGGATCGTTCCAAAGCAGGCACTCTTCGCTGCCCGGATCATAGTAGTTCGTGCATTTATATTCAAAATCAGCGAAATCCGACAAAACGATAAAACCATGCGCCAGACCTGGCGGGATCCAGAACTGCGTCTTGTTCTCTTCGGAAAGAATTACGCCAACCCATTGTCCATACGTAGGCGAATCCCGACGGATATCAACGGCGACGTCAAAAACCTCACCACGAACAACACGAACAAGTTTGCCCTGTGGATTAACACGCTGGAAATGCAGGCCCCGCAGCACGCCTTTAGAAGATCGAGAATGATTATCCTGAACAAATTCTTCAGTGATACCCAGAATTTTTTGGTAACGATCGCGCTGGAAAGTTTCCAGAAAAAAACCTCTGTCATCGCCAAAAATTTTCGGTTCAATGATTTTCACACCTGCAATTTTCGTTTCTAAAACATTCATTTAAACGCACTCTCTTGCTTCTGTTTAGGGGGCGATGGCTTCTTTGTTGTACCGCGCAGCTTATCACAGCTGTTGAGCTTACAAAAATTTCGGCTTCGCTGCACGGCTAAGCAATAGCGTTTTACTTAGCTCAGTGCGGAGCACAAAAAAGTATCAAAACCGTAAATTATGCGCAGCATTTTAAGCAAAATTTCAAAAACTTGCTATCACAACAGAAATAAGCAAATGTCCGAATTTAGGGCATTGCCTCTCTGCTTAATTAAGCATCGCTCAACTGTAGGGAAATTTTCTTACTTTGTGATTTTGATGTGAAAAATAGCTTAAATTTTTAAAATTACAATTTGTTGGCGCTGTCTACTTTTGCGTATAATTTTTCCTTAATTTTACTGGCTGCTGCGGAAAGGTTTATGGTTGCATTGCCATACCCCGTCGTGGTCAGATGTACCGGTCAAAAATTATTGCAGAGCATATCTATGAAGATTTTGGTAACAGGTGGTGCTGGGTTTATTGGTTCAGCTGTAGTACGCAATATAATTAATCACACTTCTGATGAAGTGCTTGTTATCGATAACCTGACTTATGCGGGTAACCTCGAGTCGCTGACTTCCGTAGCATCTGATACGCGTTACGCTTTCTCCCAAACCGACATTTGCGATCGTGCAGGTCTTGATAAAGCCTTCACCGATTTTCAACCGGATGCCGTAATGCATCTGGCTGCAGAAAGCCATGTAGACCGCTCTATTGATGGCCCGGCGGCGTTTATCGAAACTAATATCGTGGGTACCTACACCCTGCTGGAAGCGGCTCGTGCATACTGGTCAGCGCTTTCGGACGATAAGAAAGCAGCTTTTCGCTTTCACCATATCTCTACTGATGAGGTTTATGGCGATTTACACGGAACAGACGATCTGTTCCTGGAAACGACGCCATATGCGCCAAGTAGCCCTTACTCTGCATCTAAAGCTTCGAGCGATCATCTGGTCCGCGCGTGGCACCGTACCTATGGGTTGCCGGTAATTATTACCAACTGCTCTAACAACTATGGTCCTTACCATTTTCCAGAAAAGTTGATCCCTCTGGTGATCCTCAATGCTCTGGCAGGGAAACCGCTTCCTGTTTACGGTGAAGGCTTACAAATTCGCGACTGGCTTTATGTCGAGGATCATGCACGCGCGCTTTATAAAGTCGTTTCAGAAGGCGCACCGGGTGAAACCTATAACATCGGTGGTCACAACGAGCGCAAAAATATTGAGGTCGTAAAAACTATCTGCGCCATTCTTGATGAGCTGATTACGGATAAGCCTGCGAACGTGACGCATTTTGCCGAGTTAATCACGCACGTTACCGATCGTCCAGGCCATGATATGCGCTACGCTATTGACGCAGGCAAGATTGCTCGCGAGCTTGGCTGGAAACCGCAGGAAACGTTTGAAACGGGCATTCGTAAAACCGTTGAGTGGTACTTGAATAATAAAGAGTGGTGGCAGCGTGTTCAGAGCGGTGCCTACGCGGGTGAACGTCTGGGTTTAAATAAATAAAGGTATTTTATGAAAGGCATCGTTTTAGCCGGCGGATCCGGAACGCGTCTCTATCCTATCACTCGTGGCGTATCAAAGCAGCTGCTGCCCATCTACGATAAGCCGATGATTTATCATCCGCTGTCCGTGCTGATGCTGGCAGGGATCAGAGAGATTTTGATTATCACGACGCCTGACGATCTGGCTTCTTTCCAGCGTCTGTTAGGCGATGGCAGTCAGTTCGGCATTCAGCTTGAATATGCCGTTCAGCCTTCTCCGGATGGACTGGCTCAGGCTTTTATTATCGGCGAAGAGTTTATTGCTGGCGAATCCTGCGCGCTTGTGCTGGGCGATAACATTTTCTTTGGCCAGAGCTTTGGGAAAAAACTGGAAGCTGCCGCGCAGTCTAAAGCGGGCGCTACCGTATTCGGCTATCAGGTAATGGATCCGGAGCGTTTTGGCGTAGTTGAATTCGATGAGAACTTCCGGGCGCTTTCCATTGAAGAAAAGCCTCTGAAGCCAAAATCACACTGGGCTGTTACCGGCTTATATTTTTATGACAACAACGTTGTAGAAATGGCTAAGCAGGTAAAACCTTCTCATCGTGGCGAGCTTGAAATTACCACGCTGAACGAGATGTATATGGAAAAAGGCCAGCTGAACGTGGAGCTGCTGGGACGCGGTTTTGCCTGGCTGGATACCGGTACGCACGACAGCCTGATCGAAGCCTCACAGTTTATTCATACCATTGAAAAGCGTCAGGGCATGAAGGTTGCCTGCCTTGAAGAGATAGCCTGGCGCAAAGGCTGGCTGAATTACGAAGAAGTTGCCGTTCAGGCAAAACTGCTCGCTAAAACATCTTATGGCCAGTATCTGCAAAACCTGATTGACGAGAAGATTTAGTCGTAAAAAAGCACAGCCGATGCTGTGCTATGGACTAACTACTTTAAAAAGCACAGCATTTGCTGTGCTTTTTACTTTTACTTATACCCGTTAGGGTTCTTGCTCTGCCAGTTCCAGGTATCGCGCATCATCTCGTCGATACCGCGTGAAACGCGCCAGTTCAGTTCTTTATCCGCCAGCGAAGCATCGGCCCAGAACGCGGCCAGGTCGCCATCGCGGCGTGGAGAAATCTGGTAAGGGATCGGACGGCCGGAAGCCTTCTCAAAAGATTTCACCATTTCCAGCACCGAGTAACCTTCTCCCGCACCCAGGTTATAAGCTTTATAACCGCTGATAGCAGGCAAATGATCCAGCGCTTTCAGATGGCCTTCCGCCAGATCCATCACGTGGATATAGTCGCGAATGCCGGTGCCATCTTTGGTTGGATAGTCGTCGCCAAAGATGCCAAGCTTTTCCAGACGGCCAATCGCAACCTGAGCAATGTAAGGCAGCAGGTTGTTAGGGATGCCGTTAGGATCTTCGCCAATCTGGCCAGATTCGTGCGCACCGACCGGGTTAAAGTAGCGCAGCGCGATAACTTTAAAATCCGGGTTAGCTTTGGCGTAGTCGCGCAGAATAAATTCAACCATCAGCTTGGAGGTACCGTACGGGCTGGTCGTCCCGCCGATTGGCGTGGTTTCCACGTAGGGAACCGGCGCATCCGCGCCGTAAACGGTGGCGGAAGAGCTGAAAATAAACTGATTTACGCCAGCGGCGCGCATCTCTTCCAGCAGCACCAGCGTGCCGGTAACGTTATTCTGATAGTACTCCAGCGGCATGCGGGTTGACTCCCCTACCGCCTTCAGACCGGCAAAGTGAATAACCGCTGAGATATCGTATTGCGCGAAAAGATCCCGCAGGCAGGCACGATCCAGAATGTCGCCTTCGCAGAAAGTCGCTTTTTTACCGGTGAGCTGTTCTACACGGCTGACGGATTCCCGTGAAGCGTTACTCAGGTTATCCAGGACCACAACGTCGTCGCCGCGCTCAAGAAGCGTCAGCACCGTATGGGAACCGATATAGCCAGCTCCGCCCGTTACCAAAATAGCCATGTTGACTCCTTTACAGCCGCGCCAGCGCGGCTATCAATGAACAGGATTACTTCGCCAGAATCTTTTTGATCTCTTCGCGGAATTCGCGGCCCTGGGCATTGTTACGCAGGCCCCAGGAAACGAAAGCCTTCATGTAACCCATCTTACGGCCACAGTCAAAGCTGTTACCGGTCAGCTGCTGAGCCTGTACCGGCTGTTTTTTCGCCAGGCTGGCGATAGCGTCGGTCAGCTGGTAGCGATCCCATGCGCCCGGTTCCAGATTTTCCAGCTCTGCCCAGATATCCGCAGAGAGCACGTAGCGGCCAACGGCAGCCAGGTCGGAATTCAGAGTCTGAGGCTGTTCTGGTTTTTCCACGAACTCGACAATCTGGCTGAACTGGCCCGGGTTATCCAGCGTTTCCGCCGTTTTGATTACGGAGTATTCAGACAGATCGGCTTCCGGCATGTGGTGAGCCAGTACCTGGCTGTGACCGGTTTCTTCAAAGCGTGCCACCATGGCGGCCAGATTATAGCGCAGCGGATCGGCAGTGGAGTCATCCAGCAGCACGTCAGGCAGTACCACGACAAAGGCTTCGTCATGCAGCATTGGACGAGCGCACAGGATGGAGTTAGCCAGGCCCAGCGGCTGCGGCTGGCGCACGTTCATGATGGTTACGCCCGGTGGGCAGATAGACTGAACTTCGCTCAGCAGCGAACGCTTAACGCGCGCTTCCAGCAGCGCTTCCAGTTCATAGGAAGTATCAAAATGGTTTTCAACCGCGTTCTTGGACGCGTGAGTGACCAGAACAATTTCCTTGATGCCTGCGGCTACGCATTCGTCGATGATGTACTGGATCATCGGCTTATCGACAACGGGCAGCATCTCTTTAGGAATGGCTTTTGTAGCAGGGAGCATGTGCATACCCAGACCCGCGACGGGGATAACTGCTTTAAGCTTGGTCATGTTAATTCCATCTAATGAAGTGAAGACATAGGTCGATTATGCAGGATCGCCCGGTCTGGCAAGTATAATCTTTATCTGAAAAAAAACAGGGGCTTTTCTGATAAAACAGCGGACCCGCTTATTATCCGGTTTGCCCGTAGCGATACCCTGAAATAATCAGATTTACGCCAGCATTAGGCGTTAAATATATTTGTTGCGCACTGCTGTTTAATTGTGCGCCTTAAACGAAAAATGCGCCGCGACAAAATTACATCGGGCGCATCAGAAAAAATTAAATATAGAAAGAGCGTAGCTGAGCGCGGCAAATCAATAATGCACGCTTTACTCGCGGCTTAACCGTCGACATCGACAGCACGGAAGGAGCCGCGATCGTTGCGGTTTGGCCAAAAGCTTTTACCTGCTGCTCTTTGCGCTCCTGCTCGATCAGGCTGGTTGTTAAATCGAGAGGGTGGTCAACAAAGTCCGCGACGAAGATATTGTTAAACACGCCCTTGCGCAGGAAGTAGTTCCACTCGTCGGCGACAAAAAACTCTTCGCGCGCCAGCGCCGTCAGCTTCGCGGCCGATTCTGCGCCGATCACATAACAGCAGGTACGAAAAAGAAAGTTTTCGCTCTTGATCGACTTGCGAAAGCGTTCGTTGCCGACGCGCTTTTTATACCAGTGGCTTAACGCAACGTAAGGCGCGCAGCGCAAGCCGTTCTGGCCGCCCAGCAGATAAAGCTCATCGCCGCGCAGCGCGCTAAAGTCGCCATTATCAAAGCCACGGCAGAAATCGGCGAAGCGCGCATCGAGAATAGCGTCATCTTCCAGAATGCAGGCCCACGGCTGACCGCGCTCCTGCATAATCTCGTAGATTTTAAGATGGCTTAAGGTGCAGCCAAGCTCCCCTGCGGTAGGACGGTGCCCTTTACGTCGGGTTACGCCATCAACCCTGAATTTAGCTACCTCTTCGGCCGGCAAATCTTTGCCGTAAACCGCATCGACAAACTCATAGTTCAGCGCGTACTTGTCCAGGATAGCGGACAAAACTTCACGCCGCTGGGTATCTCTTTTCAGCGATACGATATAGATCGGTAACATCACCGTTCTCCCGTGTTCAGGTCACAATAATTAGCTCTGGCTGTAGAGCCGCGCGTGATCGATATTCTGCGTCCACTGTGCGTAGTAGCCGCTATTTTTACCATAAGAGTTATCGATCAGCATATTGTTAGTATCCACCAGGCAGGAAAGGATATGCCCGTGCATACGAGAGGTAACCACTTCTTTATAGCCTGAGAACAGATGTGCGTTACGATTCGCCATCTCAAACGTATGATCGCGCCACGCCTTATCGGCATAGTTTTTGATCAGCGAGGAGTTAAGCTTTTTGCCCACTTTAGCCACGCGGCTTAAGAAGTGAATCTTTTTCTGGTCGGCTTCGGTAATCAGATCGACCCAGTCAAAGGTTTTCGTTTCCTGCGGCAGTCCGTAGGCGCTTTGATCGGCGCTGGCCTCGCAGTCAACGCGCAGGAAATAGAGCGTATCGTCCTTTTTGCTGTTGTTGATTTTCAGCGAGCCGTAAAGCTGATGCGCCATATCCGGCATCATATAAACTTTGTCGGTAAAGCGTTTGAATAATTCGAAGCTGCGCGTATCACGCGAATAAATAACCACGTCAGGGTGCTGACGGAAAATAGCTGCCGACTCTGCCAGGCGCTTTTCATCAGAAAAGTGCGCGGTTTGCGGCATGATAATGACTTTATTCTGGCGGAAGTTTTTGACGACCTGTTCGCGCAGATTCTGATGCACAAAATAGATGTCACCAAAGTTGCCGCCGCCATGGCAAAGAATGGTGGTGTTTGGCGTCAGCTTTTTACGAATTTCCGCAAGGTCAAAATCTTTCTCAGAACGGCAAAGTTTTACTTTGATGTTGTTATCACGAAAGAACTGCAGCGTTCCTGCATAGATCAGCAGATCGCCGACGTTATGGTGAAACGGATAGTCAAGATAGATGACGTCGTTCTTGTCTTTAATCTCTGCAACAATGGCATTTAGCTGGTTTTTAAGGTCAATCATTACGTTATTCATATGTCACCATAACAGATATTTAAATGTCGATTTTTTTCATTTTAAACAGAACGCCCATGACCAGCAGATAAGCCAGCACGCCAACGCCAATTTCACTGACTACATAGAGAATGGGATGTGCTGTTTCACCCGCGCCAAAGTGGCGGAAAAGTATCAGCGCCAGCGCCATAATCAGCGTGGTCAATGCCGGATAGAAAACCGGACGCAGCTGGTCAATAACGCCCAGAGTAATAATACGTTTCATCAACCAGATGCCGAGCGGAATAGTGATAATCACCCGCATCGACGACCAGGTAATCATCGTTTCAATCAGCGACAGCTTCGCGGTCACCAGCGCGGCAATCACCGCAACAATCGCCGAGGTCAGCGAGAGGTAAAGGAAACGGCGCGACTGCCCTACCGCTTTCATCACAATGCCCACGAACATACGTGAGAACATCACGGCGTTCATGATGGCGATAACCTGAATAATCGGCACCGCCGGACGCCAGTGCTCGCCCAGCACCAGCGGCAGCCAGTCGTTACAGGTCAAGGCAATGCCGACAAAGGCAGGCATGGATACGAAGTTGAAGATTTTCGTCGCCTTGTAGAAGGCGTTAATCAGCTTGTTGCGATCGTCCTGTACCGACGAGAAGACCGGCAGCGCCATACGGCCAATCACCGTGTTAAGGATATTTAAAATGGCATCGGTCAGGCGAGTCGACATATTGTAGATACCGAGCTGCGCCACGCCGTGAAAGCTGAGGATAAGCAGGCTGAACACGCGCGACAGCACGTTCCACAGCAGGTTTTCCACCATCACAAACAGGCCAAATTTACACAGTTCGATAAAATCTTTCAGGTTGAAATAGAAACCTTTAGGCAGAATTTTTCTGGACTGTACATAAATCAGGGTGGTGGCGATAGTGTTTTGCAACAGGCTACCCAGCACCACGCTCCATAGCCCAAATCCGGTCAGCGCCATGGGTATCGCCACGGCGAAAAAGCAGAGGCGGGAAATCAGCGTTCGCTTGGTCAGCGCGCTCATTTCCAGATTTTTCATCAGCAGCCCGGTCGGCAGCACCGCTGCAATCTGCATCGCCGCGCCAATCCCTTCGCTTACCATGATGATGGCAATAATCTTGCTGTTCCAGACGTGTTCAATATAAAGCGCAATAACCAGCGAGGCTAAAAAGCTAAACAGGCTGAGGCCCAGCGTGCTCCAGAGCACGGTAAGCTGGAGTTTTTGCGTCAAATCTTTACGCTGGATCACCGCTTCGGTCAGACCCAGGCTAAGAACCAGCACCATCAGGGCTGCAATGGTCTGGGCGGCGGCAATTTTACCGTAGTCGTCCGGGTTAAGAATACGCGCCAGAAAGACCACGGAAATAATGCTGAGCGCCGCTGACGAAAGCGCTTCAAATGCGGACCAGATGGCCGCACTTTTAATTTTTTTTCTGTCCACCATGCCGGGAAGGCCCCTGTATTAACTTTCTACAAAATTTTATTTTAATTTCTCTTTTAGCCAAAAAATTGAATAGTAGAGAAATGGCATGTGCCAGTTAAGCAAGCGACATAGCAGCCGGGCTGAACGTCCTGCGGTAAGGTGGTTGACGGCATAATGCCCACCGCGGTTATCTTTATATTCTTCTTTTACCAGGCGATAACCCGAAAAAAAAGATAGCTGTGACTTAATTATATTTTCCGTAAGCATCGTCATATAATTAAATCGCATCATATTGGCCAGCGGCTCGGTATTTTTTCCCAGCGCCTGCATCATGCCAAGGAAAATCTGGTCAGATCTTTTTGTATCGTTAATACGGCTGGAAGAGTAGCTGGTTGCCAGCGTTCCGGACGGGTAACGAATATACTGGTAGCAAAGCTGCGGTGACAGCACCACGCTTTGCGACACGTAAAGAAAATTAAGATTGAACGCGCGATCTTCCGAATGGTGCATGGCGGTATCGAACCGCAACTTGTGCTGTCGTAGCGTATCGACAAGGAAAAGCTTGTTCCATACCGTGCTGAGATTATTCGGGCCGTCGTATGAGTTATATTTCGCGATAGCCTGCTGGCCGCTGCAGCGATCCTGCGGGAAAAGGCATTTGTCACTCTGCCCGCTCTGCTGGGTAATCTGTTCGTAGGAAAAGCAGATAGCGTCCGCGTCGGAAGCTTCATCAATCAACGCAATAATCTTTTCCGGGAAAAAACGATCGTCAGCGTCGCAAAACCAGACGTAGCGGCTGGTCAGTGCTTCAATACCCGCGTTGCGCGCGCTGGATACGCCGCCGTTCGGCTTATCGATCAGGTGGAAATTGTCCCTTTCTGCGGCTATCGCTTCACACAGCGCTTTGCTGTTATCGCGTGAGCCATCATTTACCAGAATAATATCGACGCGATGTGCAGGAAATTGCTGCAGTTGTTCAAATAACGCAGGCAGGTGTTCGCCAGTGTTATAAACAGGTATGACCACCGATAAGTCTTTCATTAGAGCCACCACACTATCATCAAAGTTTATCCAAATAAAAACGTCCGCTTCCCTGCGTCGACGTTGTCGGTGACATCATTATTTTGTTTTAAAATAAGGCAAGGCGCAGTGCTCCCCATTAATCAGCACTGATACATAACCCGCCGGGCTGGACGCATCGACACGTTCAGCCGTAATGGCATTAGTCGACAGCAGTAAATCGCCGTCGTTAGTTCCACCAATCGCTACTTTGCCGCTTTGCAGAGAGAAACGGGTTTCCGCTTTGTGGCTTCCCTGACCTGGGGCGCTTTTGAGTGGTTTAAGCGTGGCATCAAACCGGGCACACTTGCCGGTAAGATAACGATCTTTGCCCGTTGTTTTCAGCAGCACCATGGCTGAAGAAACCTCTGAGGCCATTTTTACGCACAGAATAACGTCGGTGTCATAAGGCGCATAGAAGGCAACATCGGTAATCGGGCTGCCGCCTTCGCTGTGCCAGCTGGCAGTGCTTTTATGTGCCAGACGCTGCAAATGAATGACCGCTTTGCCCTGGTCGCCAGGGATTTCGATCTCCCAGCTGTCGCCCGCTTCCGGCGAATAGAACCGTCCCAGCTCCACCCACTGTTCCGTGCTGCTTTTGTTTTCCAGGCGGTGCTTCGCGGTCACATAACCATATTTCAGGCTGCCGTCGATTGCCGCGCCAAACGACTCAATACGCGTCGAGCCAAGCTCAAAGCTGCTGAGCCAGCTTCCCGGCGCGTTAGCGTTATCAATACGGCTACCTACCTGCAGGTTGATCTGGCGCAGGTTCAGGCGCGAGTTGCGGGCGTTGAGGGCATTTTTACAGCCTTCCATACTCAGGCCATCGATAATCCATTGCCCGTCGGAGATATTGCCGGGATTCGGGCTGTGCTCAATCCAGCCGTTGTGGATAAACGACTGGCTACAGCGTGGCAGGTTAATAACCACCCCATCACAGCCCTGCGCGTTGAAGTTTGACAGCTCAACGGCGGTGTTGTGATCCCAGTTGCCTTTTTTGGTGTCGGACCAGACGCCTTTAATCACGTCGCCGCTACAGTGAGAGGCGTACCACTGGTCGATTTTACAATCCAGCGTGTCCATCAGGCTCAGCGAAACGCCACCAACCTGGCTGAAGCGCAGGCAGGAAGCGCGGAAGAACTGGCCCGCAGGGCAGTTATTCAGGAAGAAACCCTGCAGGTTAGGCCGCTTGTCGTTACCGCCTTCAAAGCTGATATTGGCGATCTCTACCCAGCGTGCTTTTACGCCAAAGACAAATTCAGCCTTACCGTCCGAAACCAGCGTGGTGGTTGGAAAGTAGCCAAAGTTAACTGGCGCACCGGTCAGGCGGAAAAAGCGGGTATATTTTTCCAGGGCGTCAAATTTCGAGACGAAAAAGCGGCCGGCCGGAAACTGAATCGAGATCTGCTCGTTGTTGTTTTGCGTCCACAGGTACATCGCGCGTACCGCGTCCGCCGCATCGGTCTGGCCATCGGCAATCGCGCCGAAGTCAAACACGGTGAGCCGATTGTAATCCTCGACCACGCGACGCCAGTGGAAGGTTTTGCCGGTAAGAATTACGCCGCCGTCATCCTGCGCAGGCTTCAGGCTGCCGACAAACTCACCGCCGCCCACTTCGCGGCCTTCATGCCAGCTTTTCAGCTTGACCTTCGCGCCTTCAAACAGCGGCGTCGTGTTGCGCAGTACGGCGGCTGAAGGTATTTCACCAATCAGCTGATAGCCACCCGGCTCAGCGATACGCTGGCTAAAGCTATAGGCTCCTGCACGCGTTACGTCAGGGATGTTAAACAGCGTCTGGCCGTTTTCTTCCACTACCGCCATCGAGTGCGCCGGGTTGGCGATCAGCGCAGCATCATTATTAACGAAACGTGTCAGCGTCTCACGGTTTAACGTCACCGGCTGCGTCAGCTCGGTAAGCTGTCCTTTACTGTCGCGCAGGAAAAGCGGGATCTGGTTGCCAGCCTGGGTAGGATCGCTACCGGCTTTGCCAATCCACAGCTTCCCGGAAAAATTTTGCCAGAACTCGTTCGGCATCGCCCAGACGTTTTCCGGCGTCAGGATCGGCGCGTCGCCCGACGGCAGATCGCTCGGGCCAACCGCCTTACCGGCAACGGCGGTATTTTTTGCGGCATAGCTGGAAAAGGTACTCACAGAAAGGGCGGCAATCACCGAGGTGGCTGCCGTTTGTAATACTTCGCGTCTTTTCATGCTCGATCCTGTGCTCTCGTGGACCCTGTCGGGTTATCAAATGTTCCCGAGGTAATAACGCCAGCGGCCTACGCCAGGGCGAGCCAGCTCTGTTTTATTTTTTTGCCGTCAAACTTCAGCGCGGTCGTCCGGGTACTTTCGCTCATGGCAAAAAAGAGCCGGTCGTCGTTGGCCAGCTGATCCATACGGGCCAGAAAAGTTGCTTTATCGTTCATTGGCAC
>Ga0153980_1000224_pt1 | contig 27607 bp, 36 predicted proteins | sample TSGA064MetaG_FD_104722 | JGI IMG/M metagenome (GOLD analysis project Ga0153980, IMG submission 104722) | Attine ant fungus gardens microbial communities from Georgia, USA - TSGA064 MetaG | ecosystem: Host-associated > Fungi > Mycelium > Unclassified | place: USA: Georgia, Magnolia Springs State... | reverse complement strand
TTTCCATGTAAGCACTCGCGTTGCCTCTAGCATCACTTCGGGCCGACATTTCCTCCTCCTCGGTGTCCTCTTCTTCCCGACTATCACGATCCCTCGTTCGAGTTTCGTAGTCGCTCTCTTCTCCGTCACATGAACTTTGAGCTGAAACCTTCTGTCGCTTACTTTGCTCCGGTGGACTAGACCCTCCAGTCCTTCCGCGAGTATAAGATTTGTTGTATGAACTCCGTCGTTTTTGATCTGGTTCGTAACCTTCATCCTCCTCATCATCACTGTATATCCTAAGTCTCTTTGTTTTTTTCTGTGAAACAACTTCTGACTGGATAGACACACGTTAATCAATTAGATAACCAAGCCCATAAATTGAAAACATTCTTACCCGCGAGGAGTCTGTTTTGACGAAAGACTTGCTACGTTGAGGCATCGAATATGCTGTTCTATCAGTTATCCAAACTCCGCAGGTAGGACAGAAGCTAATGCCCAATATATCAAAATATATAACACTGCCACTGATACATAGCCTACCTTTATCGGAAAATTGATCATGATTGCATCTATACGGTCTCGCATCTACAATATATTCGAAGACTACAATGCATTTTGATAGCACAAATACACTTGGAGTGGCTCACATAATTCCGTGCATGTATGTATTGGGCTCCTACTAAGCAGAACTATCAGGAACATCCTTGTAGAATTTCATCAAGTCAGAAACATCATCCCGACTTCCGAGAAAGACAGAACACCGTTGATGGATAGATGTAGGAACAATATCAAGGATACGCCCAGTACCAGTCGTTGCAGTGCCACCTGCCTATTGGTTTACAAGATTAATGTACGCTAGGTTGGATGATTTGTTTTCACGCACTTGTTCGGTCAAGAATGCCATAGGGAATGCCTCATAAAGCAACCTTAATTTCCCGCTCTTACTCTTCTTGTCACTGGGATAACCAAAGATGCCACCGTATAACAGAGTTCGGTGAACATCGGCAACCATAGACCCAATATATCGGGCACTATAAGGAGTCTTCGGAGGATTCGGGAACTTGATTGACTTGAGATACGCATTGACAGGTGGATGGAAGTACAGAGAGTTTCCTTCATTGAACGAATAGATCTTTCCGCGCGGAGGTATCTGAATATTAGGGTGGGTGAGGATGTATTCACCGAGTGCGGCATCAAGGGTATATCCATTCACGCCTTGGCCTGTGGTCAGAACCAAATTTGCCGATGAGCCGTACCTGTTGACCGTCAGGTATGTCATATATCTGAGCAGATAAATCAGATCTACATGATATAGCCAGCGGCTACCATCTCTTGACCGGCTCGCAAGACATCCTGAATGGTCCCAGACGATCCATCCCTCTGGCAAACGGCATCAACAAGTATCTAGAGAAATCGATGCTGTGAACATACCACTTTGTACACGCCAAATATTGTGCCAATGTTTACACCGGCATCGATGTTACTACTGCCGTCCAATGGGTCGAAGACGACACAATATTTGCCCTTGAACTCGTCTTCGATGAAGATGGCATCCTCGATTTCCTCTGACACGAGTACAGCTGTTTTACCAGATACTCTAAGCGAATTGACCATGATGTCATTTGCCAATATATCTAGCTTCTTCTGTTCCTCGCCCTGAACATTGGTTTCGCCAGCGAGACCAACGCTAGTGGGCAAAAAGATAAGAGGCTGCCTGGTAAGGAGATATCGCCGCGCACAGGTTGATCAGTCTGGCCTTTCGGACATTGGTAGCAATAAACTTGGAAGTGAACGAGATGGCAGTCAGTAACATGGTGAGGTCGCCGGTCGCAGCTGGACCAAGACGCAGACCCTCACTGAGGATGTGGCTAGAGGCGGCGATAAGGATAGGAAAAGTAAAGGAGGATAAACAGAGGCTTACGAAGTGAGAGTGACGATATTTGTGCTTGGGACATCTTCAGTAGCCATTGGAAGAGGAGAGAGAGGGACAGAAAGGACAGTGTCGGGTGGTTCACGTGATTTTAGAATATTTATTAAATTTTCATACAATTACATCACCGCTTGCGCTTGGCTCCCGCTACGGCAATCGTGTCCCGGCTTTTGACGCTCCGAGCGCGCAAAGGCATCGGAAACGTGTCGCTGTCGTCGTCGTCGTCCCTGCCTCTGCTCACCGGCCCGTCCTCGCCCCGGATCCCGCTCGTATTCGGCCCGAGCTTTCCCGGTTCCGCTCCCGAGTCGTCTTCCAGTTCGTCAATCTCGTCCTCTTCCTCCTCTTCCTCGTATACCCGCGACTGTGCATGTGCTATCGCTGCCGCAATCTCAGCGCTGATGCTCGCCACACGCACTTCCAGTGACTCAGCCGTCTGTACCTCCTCCAGCACTGTCCCATTTCCACCCTGAAATAGCGCAGATATCGTCCGCACAGATTCAGCCAGTTCATGGTCGTCGTCATCCTCTATCTTCCGCTTCTTACCCTTGAAGTTGTATCGACTGTATTGGAGTTAGCGCGGAGCGCGAGATGATAGGTCTAGAAGCACATACACATTTGGATCAGGTTCCCAACTTGGATCGTGTGTTCGCATGTGTGAAGTCAGGGTCGTACGACGAGTAAACGTCTTCTCGCAGGTAGGATCTTCACATTTGTATGGTCGTTTGCCCGTATGTGTTCGTCGATGCCGTGCAAGGCTGCTTGAATCGCCAAATGTTTTTCCGCAACCAGGGTATTCACAACAATGGGGTTTTTCGCCTGTGTGTACACGCGAGTGGACGTGAAGTGCTGACCGCTGTTATTTATCTAAACATACATACCCTCCGCTGACATCATACACTTACCTGAATAAATGTTTTGCCACACCCTGCATGCTCACAGATAAAAGGTCGTTCGCCTGTGTGTATCCGCATATGCCGCGCGAGATCGCTCCGGCGCGTAAATGTTTTACGACAGCTCTCTCGGTCGCAGGCGTGCAAAACAGGAACACGTTCTTTCTCCCTGATTCTCCTTGCCTTTCTGGGAGAAGGGAATGGCTCAATAGGTTCACCTGATGTTGAAGCAACGGGCTGCGGTTGCGGTTGCGGTTGCGCAGGCGGAGTGACAGTTGGAGCGTTCTCAAAGGGGTTGGCTTGGGATGGCGTGGACTCAGCGGATACGATCACGGTTGGCGAAGAGGCCGACGACTTTGTAGTCATGACTGCTGATGCACTGGGGGGAGGAAGTGGAGTGGTGGCGACCGGAGGCGTGTCGACAACAGGTGGTGGTCTTGAATGTGAGATAACTGGTGATGAGTCGGATGGGGAGAGTCCTGCAGTATGAGTGGCATGGTCAGCTTCAGACTCAAATTGGGCTGAAAGATGAGTCAAAATATCGCTAATGTCGGAAAATTCGCGTGGAACAGGCGGAAGACCGTTGGCAGGAGGTTCCATATCATTGTGTGTTCGGGAGCATGGCGACGGAGTGCTATCTCTCCGACAATCTTTTCTCGCATTTTCATCGTCAGACAGCAGATAATCAGAACCATCTGAGCCTAATCCTCCAGATTGTTTTCTTTGTTTTGTCTCTCGAGAAACATCTCCTTGCGTTAACGAGTGGAACGCGGGTGCCGTCCGCGTATTCTTTTGTCGGTTTCGTGCCAATTCGTCGTCTCGTTGACGTGTAAAATCGGGTTCTTTGACAGCCAAGTCCACTACTACTCCTTCATTTTCGGCCTGTTCCTGGGCCGCCTGAAGGACGGCAGCGAGACCACTCAGATTAAGACCCAGACTTGAGATGCTGTCTGCTGTGTTCTGAGTCTCTGCGGATTCCGGTGTTTGCGAGTTGGTGAGTTCAAGGGTAGCTTGTCTTTGTTGCGCTGCCGCGCTGAGTAAAGCCGCTGAAGCTGCCGTGGCATTCTGGTTAAGAAGTGTAGCTATCTCGCGCTCCAGCATCTCAACAGAGAAGGATTCTGGCACAGGTAGATGGTGAGGCTGGTGCTCAGAGACAGAGAAACCATCGTGGAGAGGCGAAAGGATAGGACCAGGGTCGTAAGACGGAGAGCGAGTTAGTGGGCGGTGTTCGTCGTCGTCATCATTATCAGCGAGGTGGTGTGTTTCGTCGTCGTCTATGGGTTCATCATGGACGACATCTGAAAGGTTGAGGAGGTGTTCTTCACTATCCATGGTGGAGGAAAGGACGAAGGGCGAGTTTTGTAGACTTCCTAATCAAGATATTCAAGTCTGGCATTCTCCGGACGCCTCTTCTCTCCTCCCAGCACCATGTCTTCCTACTATGTACCCGGCAAGGCAGACTTGACCCCTAGGAAGCACCATGGTTATGCTGTCCTCCTTTTCATCATGGGCACTCTCTTCCCCCCTCTTGGTAAGGACTCTGGCCAGATCTGCCCAGCGTAGCTGACCAGATCAGCCGTCGCAGCAAGATTCGGAATAGGGAAAGACTTTTGGCTCAACCTTCTGCTTACAATATGTGGCTACATCCCAGGTGTGCTAATTCTCGCTTTCACCTGTCTACAAGTCGTTGACACACCCGAGGCCATGGGCACAACTTCTATATTCAGGTCCATTTCTCGTCACATCTGCAGCCCCAGGGCATAATTCTCACATTTACACTACAGAACATCAGAAACAATAAAACTCATTCCAGAACCCCCAAGTGGGCACAGAAGTGGGGACTAGTGGATACCTCGGAGATCAAGCGCAAAGAGCGCAAGTCTCAATGGGCTACACGTTATAACGATCGTCTCCCCCATTCAACGCTTGAGGGTCAGCCTCTCGAGGACGGCCAGGAAGCAGGTTCTTCCAGTATCGACCTCTCTAGCGAGGGATATCGAGGTCTCAGGCAAAATTCTACTGGAGCTGTTGAACTCTGGAAATCCGAGGATGAAATCTATTATAACCAACGTGATTTGACCCAACCAGAGTCAGGAGGGCGGTGGAAATACCCTGCCAATTTTGATGACACTGAACTCACTGCGATACCAAGAAAGAGCAAGAAGAAGAAGGACAAAAAGGATAGGTGGGCAAGGACACAGGAGGCTTATATCCTTTCAGAGGAACAGTCGAACAAGAAGAAAAAGTCATCCAAACGTAAAAAGAGTAAAAATTCGCTGCAGGACAGCTTTGTTTCTCGAAATTCTAGTACCGCGGAGCTTCCTGAGGACGCAGAGGGTGGATTATATGGAAATAGTTCACGAGTGCCCAATGACGATGGTCTCTCACCGCCTAACGGCACGAACAAGAAGCAATCCGCTGCGACCTCAGATGATATCTTTGATCACCAGTTTTAGCTACTCTTGGCGCCCACCATGGAGTTCTCATGATGTGCCGCGATCCTCTCTCTTTTCATGAATACCAGCTCGTATTGTAATAAAATCAAGGATAAATTACCTATATTGTTATTAACATCGCATCCGTGTCACTACTTCAATCTCGTATCATTGATAAAGGATTGAGGCACCGAGGACGGTGCTAGTCGTCTCTATTTAGTATTCGATCATTTCCTACACCCGTATGGATATTGAATACTGACAACCAACTGCCCTGGGACTATGCGCAATGCATCTCAGTCATCAGTCCGCCTATAAATTCGCTGGATGCTACATATAGAATGATATATACACAGGAACATCGATATGAGCAAAATATACTTCTACATCAGATGGACTTTCTTACTCATCTATCTGTCAAGGTCATGTCACTGTGTCACCCAGACAGAAGGTGCTTCTCCGAGTAAAAAAGAGCCTATAATTGCTCACTTATGCACTTCTTTGATTGATCTCACATAAAAGAGAAGAAGAGAGAGAGATAAGAAAGATAATTCCGAAACAACAACCAGACTAATGCTAAGATGCGGTGGAGCACAACTGACTATGCTCGAGCGGCTAGATTGGTCTGTGATATGGGATATTGGGGGATATGTGAGCTGAGGGGCTAGGGTGGTGTGGTGGGAAATTCCGTGTACGAACATCGCAAGAACAGTCGCACACCCTATATTAACTAGCCATCGTCCCACGGGATGTTGAACTCCGAGGCCAGACTTAAGATGCGGAATCAAAACCTGGATCGTATCTGTCACCCTGTCAACTCTCGAACCTTTGAACAGATTTCACTGTACAGTACAAGAGTCAGAACGAACTGGTGAATCCGACCGAATATTTCTCGAACGGATTGTGATAGTCCACAGACAGAAAATGACGGCTTATTCCTTCGCCCGACATGCGTTCGGGTTGATATTCGCAATTCAAATGGCTTTGTTCGCTCGTATCCTCAGCAGTGGAGGTGCTTTCGCCCAGAGGCTAGTGGATTTCCAAGTTGCTCAGCCACCTCCTGTCCCGCATGACGCCAAGCAATGTACAATCCAAGTTTTCCAGTGGGTTTCCGGCCAGTAATCATAATTCCGTCTCGCCTAGGATTGATTTTCCTTTTCACGCAGGAGGGATTTCGCTTTTTCATTTGGATTGTAAGGAATACTTTCTAAGTTAGATAGGCGCTCACAAAATCACATGGAAGGGCGGAAGTTGTCCAGCTTGAGTACGAGTTTAATTTTGTCCGTAAATTCCTACATCTGTGATTGACCACCAAGTGCAGTCCTCCGACAGATTGTGGACCTCCCGGGTCTTGGGCCGCCATTACTCTTAATTTTACAGTGACTTCCAACGGGACTCAATTTGACAGACTCGGGATTTTTACTTTCCAGAATGTTGAAAGTAAACTTGGTTTTCCTCTCTCCAGAGAATTACTTAAACTCATCCAAATTTGACTTGTAGTCTGGCGAACCTCTACTCCAGAGCCTACTCGTGGTGACGGGATCATATGGGAATACATCAAGGATGTAACCAGATATACCCCCTTATTTGCGAAACCTGGCACCTTCATTCTGCAACTTGACAATCTAATTCAGCAGGGCCTTGATGGGGTGTACTCCAGTGCGTGATAAGTCTTGTCTGATCCCAGGAGTATGCATCTCAACTCAGGACAGCCGTTCTTTCCGCAACCTACTATGCATCATCAGATAGGCACCCACCGGCCAAGATGTCAGATCTCATTGTACCACTATCAACCCTGTTGAACGATACCGGAAATGATGCATCAGTACCCCCTGGATTTTCTGTAAGCGCCTCAAGAGAATCTGGACAATCTCTGTGTTGAGTTGACTCGATTTTTAGATTGACGTGACCCTCCCCCAAAATACGGTCGAGGTATATGCAGAACTGTATGCATCTGGAAATGGAAACGAAGAGTTCTGGGTAGGCCAAGAAAATTCAAACTTCGGAAAATATGTCGATTCTGATATTGACACTAGTACTTTAGTGTGCCTAATCAATTCCTTGGAGATATTCCAGAAGGCTCGGCTTTGGGCCAGGGACCCTTCCGCGAGGTTCGTCTGTTGATAGATGGCCAGGTGGCAGGTGTCGTCTTCCCCTATGCAACCATATTCACGGGTGGTTTCACACCCCCATGCTGGAGGTTAGTCTATCTCGAGTGGTCGACATTTCTCGGCTGCGAAAGAATGGCTGTGATGCTGATTTTCTTGTTGAATCATAAGGCCAATCACCTCATATGGTGCTCTCGACCTGCCGACTTACTTCCTCGACGTCACACCTTTCGTTCCCGTCTTGGTAGACGGGAAAGCGCACAACTTCACCATTGATGTCCTCTCAGCCGAGTCGGATCATACGACCCTACAAAATTGGTTCGTTTCGGGGAACTTGCAGGTCTTCACCGATCCTTCTGGTCGTCCAACAACAGGTAGAATACTGCGCTCTGAAAACCAGCTCTTTGCAGAGACAAATGCAGTCGGTAACGTGGATACAGATGGGAACTTGAGGTTCACTGTCACAGCGAGTAGGAACATTCTTATCGAGTCCGAGATTGTCAGTGGAAGTGGCACGGAATCGCACGTCACCTGGACACAGGCGTATGATTACTCATCCTCTCAACAGTGGCTGGAGAATGCATTGGTTCAGGTAGGTACACCCCCAACTCCCAACTAGGTATGGTTTCAGTCTCAAAAAGAGTGATAGAACATGCAACAAACTATTTCTGGCCTTTTTAACTCCACTCATAACGGACAAATGGCTCTGGAAGATCGCTTCTCGTACCCATTAAACATCAATTTTACAAATTTAAATGACAACTTCACCAACTGTAAATAATTCGAGCATTTTTCTGTGTGAGCCTTGTTTCTGATCCTACATCTCGTAGGGTTTACCAGCTTCGACCATTCGTACAATCGTGACCTTTTGCCTATGCCTACAATTGTCCGAAGCACCATCAATAACCGCCAATTAGCAGGTTTGTAAGGACCCTTCTGTCACTATGCTTTTCCTTGAACGCAGTTCGTAGACGGATTTTTCCTTATCCAACAGGGTGGAAACACTGGCAATGGGACAAGTGATAATGACTTTAAGTACAAGGATGACGCTGGGAACACATACAATCGACAAGTCAGCGCTAGATCTAACGTTATTACGCTCGATGAACAATCTGGCAATCTTGCTCCAGCTCCTGAGCCATCACCTCTCTTGGTACAAGATGCATCATTTACAGGCTACAGCACGCCCAGACTTCCTCACAGCATACCAGGAGAAGCCTAAGCCAGAGTACACTTAGCCGAAGTCAGCTCTAAATTGTTCACCTATATACGCCATGAATACATTTGAAGGTGAAAAGAATATTTGAAAAATGCAGGGGCCAATGCATGAATATGACGCCTAAGAGATGAATCTACTTGCTAAATTGTCAATACTTCTAGTTGAGTAGCAAATCAGAACCAACGGTACACAGGAACCAGGTTACAGAATGAGGGTTGGTTGAGAGATCAGAAAAGGCCGACAACATGACCTGTCTCAGGATCTAATCTGACTTCCCAGAATCCAGGGCGAGTACCTAGCCCTGGCATAGTTTGCATCTCGCCCAGAACTGGATAGAGGAATCCAGCACCTGCGGACAAACGAATCGAGCGAATCGGAAGAGTGAATCCTGAGGTCGAACAAGTTGTCAGTCACTTATAAACATCTCGTAGAAGAAAAGAGTTAGCTCACCCGAAGGAACGTTCTTGAGCTTGGGATCATGGGAGAACGAATACTGGGTTTTAGCCATACAAACTGAAATAATAATCAGACTTCTACCGCATTGAAGAGCAGATGGCCACTTACTAGGAAGATTACCGAATCCTTGCCTTGTATAAGTATCAATCTGAGATTGAGCCATTTCGGATAGTTGAATGTCCTTGGCTCCATAGATCTCTTTTGCAATGACTTCGATCTTTTCTTCGATAGAGAGATCAAGGTTATAGAGGAACTTGAACTCAGATTTGCCTTCACAAATTGCAATCACTGCTTCAGCAAGCGCACGGGCTCCAGCCCCACCTTGAGCCCAGTGATTAGTAACAACCGCACCATCTGCGCCCCCAGCGAGGCACTCGTCACGGATGAGTGCTAGTTCAGCGTCAGTATCGGTCCTAGGATTACCGCATGAGGACAGGAACAATCTCAGAGGGTTAAGACCTACGCAAATCGATTTATGGCCACAATAACTTTCACACCAAACTTTTTGCAATTTTGGATGTGCTTGAGCAAGTTCTTGCACCCTTCCTTGAGGGTGAGCAAATCCTCCTTCGTATAGGTTTCAGCGAGAGGTTTTCCAGGGGTGACCTCAGGACCACCACCATGCATCTTGAGGGCACGGGTGGTGGCAACAATGACGGTAGCATCAGGTTTGAGTCCGCTCGTGCGGCACTTGATGTTACAAAACTTCTCCATCCCCATGTCAGCACCAAAACCACATTCTGTGAGTACATAGCCCATGCGCTCTGCTGAGTCGCCCTCTTCCGTTCCAGCGAGTTTCAACGCAACACGGTCAGCAAGGATAGATGAATTGCCGTGAGCAATATTGGCAAAAGGCCCAGCGTGGACAAAGACGGGAGTGCCCTAGAAATGGGTCAAACAGACTCGCAAAATCCGAGAAAAGCCAAAGACTCACTTGGAGGGTCTGCATGAGATTGGGTTTGATGGCGTCTTTCATCAAAACAGCTAGAGCGCCAGTGACACCGATGTCATCAGCAGTGATAGCCTCGCCACGTTTGCTCGTAGCTACAACAATAGCACCTAAACGTTCTTGCATGTCCTCGAGGGACGTGGTCAACGCAAGTATCGCCATGACCTCACTGGCGACAGCGATATCGAAACCAGTCTCGCGAACGTGCCCTTGTTCGGTAGGATTTTGACCAATAGTGATCTTTCGCAAAAACCGGTCATTGGTATCAAGCACACGGTTCCAAGTGATGGTGCTTAGGTCGACATCAAGGCGAGCAAAGTGATTGATTTCTTCAGGTGTCAGATCATCTGGTTTGGTCTTGTCGATGTCAAGCTTCTTCAGGCGCTTGAGCATGAGAGGTGCAAATTCACGTTTATTCTTTTTAGTCAGGACCAACCGGCTGTACAACGCCTTGTTGTAGTGTTCAGAACCTCAGTAGACATGGCAGAAGGATTATCACACCTTATCGCTCTGAGTGGCCTCGTGGAATATTCGCGCATCCAACGCAGCAGCTAAAAATAATGGGGATCAGAGTATCATAAATAGCTCGGTTTGACGAACCAAGAAGATTGTTCGCCGCTGTGACAGCATGAATGTCACCAGTCAGATGGAGATTGAACTAGAAGTCATTAAGAATAGAGGCAAGGCATCGCAAAATGGGTTTGACCTCATCCATGGGGATAACCTGACTATAACCGCCACCTGCCGCACCACCTTTGATGCCAAAAGTCGGTCCTTGACTGGGTTGCCGAATGCACGCAAAGGTGGGACGGCCAAGTTCTGCACCAAGAGCCTGGGCAAGGCCAATAGCTGTCGTTGATTTACCCTCTCCCAGAGGCGTAGGAGTAATTCTAGGGATTTTTGAGTAGCGGAAATTCGAGGCTACTGGCATTACTTACCCTGAGATAACAATATACTTTCCGTCCTTGCGATGAGCAAGGCGCTCCAGTACACTCAGATCGACTTTAGCCTTGAATTTGCCGTAGCTCTCAAGTTCGTCTGGAAGTAACCCAATCTCATGAGCCAATTGTTTGATTGGTTTGGGGGTCTGGGCCATGGAAATCTCAATATCTGATGGGACATTGTCCTGCACATTGAGTTTCAGGGGTTTGACTTGTCTGGACCGGGCTTCTTCCCAAATGCGTTCACTAGATTTGAGTGTGTTCTCCATGAGAAGAGCAACAGTCATAGGACCAACGCCTCCAGGTACAGGCGTGATGTGTGAAACAACGTGAGAAGCAGAGGAAAATTCGACATCTCCAACCAGTCTTTGACCACTTTTCTTAGTTTCGTCTAGAGAGCCAGTGAGCAGGGTCGGGGTGATAAAATGAGAAAAATTACCAGGGACATAGTTTATACCGACATCTATTACGACTGCACCTTGTTTAAGCCAAGATCCCTTGACGAACTCTGGACGACCAATAGCAGCCACAACAATGTCGGCGGTTTTGAGCTAGCGACATCACATTGAACAACAGAACCAGAGAGCAAAGATGGACCATACAATTTCTTGAACGTTCCTAGTCTTGCTGTGACATTGGGTAATAGTGGCATCTCTATTCCTGAGCATTGACGCAACAGGGCTGCCGACGATATCGCTGCGACCAAGAATTACAGCATGTGCGCCAGTGAGCGGGACGCGGGTAGACTCCAAAAGTCGTATTACACCTGCAGGAGTACATGGCTCGTAAAGAGGTTCGCTCGCACGAGAAGATAAATGACCGATGTTGTAGGCGTGGAAACTAGCGAAAGCGTTGGGTTATTAAGACAGTGATCTCAGGGAAGCTACATACCCATCAACATCTTTATCAGGATTGATAGCCTCAGTCACACGCCGCTCGCCATCGGATTTGATGTGGTCTCCGAGAGGTAGCTGTACTAGGATACCGCTGACTTTATCGTCGCTATTTAAGCGCTCAACGATGCGAATGATGTCGTCTACTTCTGTATCAGCCGGAATTTTGATATGTTGAAACTTGATCCCGACTTCATTAGCAGCCTTGGATTTCATGCGAATATAGGCCGATGAGTCCTGGCGATTGCCCACTTGTACAACTGCGAGCTGGGGCTGAAAGTGCGGGTAATTGACCTGCAGGGACTTGATTTTATTGGTGACGCCCTGTCGAATTGATCTGTAGAGTGTAATGACGGCTGGATTGTAACGAAAAAGAGATACGCACTTTGCAAGGGCAGTGCCATCTATAATTTTTGCAGGATTGGCAGCCATGGTGTGGAAGTGATGGAAAGATAAGAAGAGACGGCCGAAAGCAGGGCGCATGATAAACCGGATATGAAGCCTTATGAGGAAGGCCGGGTTTCCAGCCGGTGTCAATTCTTATGAGGACAGTCTCTCTTGTCGGGACTCCTTTTTTCCAGTATTTCAAAAGTGTTTGCGAGTTGCCGGGCCTGATATCTTCCCACGCATCCTCCGGTCAAAATTTTGTTGGCAGACAGCACATAGCAAGCAGCTACACTCATCTCACAAAATGTCCTCTGCTCTTTTCAAAGCCTCCACCGCTGCCCTCTCATCGCGCTCACTGGCCCGTACTGCTCCTCGCTCTATCCCTGCCTTCTCCAGACGCCACTATTCAACAGACACCATCCCAGAGCAGGACAAGGAGCATGAAAAACCCGACGGCACGTCTTCTGATATAGCCGAGAAGCTCAAGGCCAAGGAGGCTGAGGTGGTCGACCTCACTGTAAGTTTGGCTTCACTCGCTGTCCTACTTCGTCCTGACAATTCCGACCAGGGACGACTTCGGTATCTACAGGCAGACTTTCTAAATCTCCAGCGCAACTCCGCACGCGAAAAGGAACAAACCCGCGATTTTGCTATCACAAAATTTGCAGGTGACCTCCTTGAAACGGTAGATGTTCTCGCCATCGCCCTCAAAACCACGCCTTCAACTGCCCTTTCGAAAGATTCATCGGAACCGCTTGCAAAGACTCATGCAGAGTACCTCCAGGATCTCCATCAGGGTGTCGAGATGACTCATCGACTGCTTCTTCAAACCCTCTTCAAATACCACGTAAAACCTTTCGATCCCACGGGTGGTCAGTTTGACCCTAATTTCCACGAAGCAGTATATCAGGCTCCTATACCTGACAAGGAACCTGGTACAGTCGTGGACTGCCAGAAGACTGGATATACCATCAAAGACCGGGTTCTACGGGCAGCGCGGGTCGGTGTAGCACAGGGAACGTCTTCATGATCCATTCATTCATTCACGGACTCCATTTAGCAAGCTGCGCCTTCTAGATCTGCTGCAGAGGGTGCCATCATTATTACCAAAATTATATAGCTACGACTAATCTACGCTCGACATGATGATTAAGACTCATATCCACACTCCTCGTATTTCCATTTCCATCGCTGCTACATCACCGCACTTCAATTGCAAATTGTTGTTTTAGTCGCGTCACAACTTGGTTCTGTGTCTCATTGACTTCTTCATTCGAGAGCGACCTACAAAAACCAGGGTTGGCAAAATGGAGTGTGGACAAAAGAGCAGAATATACCTGTCCATGGATCTGTAATTGACCCTGAAGCAATTGCTCTCCTTGTTCGTTTTAGGATGCACAAAATGGTCGATCTGCAATTATCCTTTGAGTACTCTGAGAGTCCAGTCAGACCATGAACATATGACCTTCTTGACGTCCTCTACTAGATCACCAGCAACATCACGAACAACATCACAAAAGTCGTTATCATGCAGTGACGTATTTTTGGGAAGCCAGAAGCTGACATCCTTGAAGCAGGATGGATATTTTGAATAAGGCTTGAAGCTTGTTATTTTTCCTTGTTCAAATTGCGATATGAAGCGTTCGTCCGACGACCAGAAAAGCCGGATGTCAGGTATTGAGAATAACACCATTGCTATCCGCTCCAAACCCAGTCCGAAAGCCCAACCAATTTTATTCTGAACTCCTAGCAATAGCATATAAATTTCAGTCTTTTCGAGAAAAAATGAAGTATACCTGCAGTATCTAGCGTCGCCTGTTTTACAACACCACATCCTAGAATCTCCAGCCACTTGCCCTGATAGAAAACCTCTACTTCAAAGCTCGGGCTAGTGAATGGAAAATATGCCTCAATCCACCTAACCCTCAGTGGTTCTCCCTTCCCAACCAACCCTCTTGTCGCCAACCCGAATACCTGCAGAATTAAAATATTCAGTGAAAGCTTCAAATTCTTTGTCAATGCTTCAACAAAGACGGGGTCATGGCCTTCTTGTACAGGATTGGTCTTGGTGATATTGGGTATATCCTCTATGACAATATCTTCCTTCGCCAACGCTATCTCCCGTTGTCGGTTATCTTCTTCCACCTCCTTCAACCCATCCGCATTCGCATCTACAATTTTCGCTCCTTCAACTTGGTGAAAGACAGGATAATGAGAACCGTCGATCTCATCGCGTCTATACACATCAGCCGTAAGCAACCACTTCGTCTCTCCATTCCTAAAAGTCTCGACTTCGTGCGCTGAAGTATGCGTCCGCAACATCAAGCCCCCATTAATATAATAGCTATCCGTGACAGACCGTCCAGGATGATCATTCGGGAAGGAAAGTTCATCAAAGTTCTGAAAAGGAGTGACAAGCGGTGACAGAGAAGAGAGGTGAGCAAAGTCCGGATAAGCAGATTCCACAAGTCCACGAAGAGTGCTTAGAGGATGGTTTTGTTGAGTGTGTATCCGGAGAGGTATTTTTGCATTTATACTAGCAGGTATATTGGTTTTGTCGTCCGTAGGGTAATTTTGGCCTAAGATTTCAAGCGTTTGAGGGAGTGGAGATGAAGAATGAGAGGACGTGAAGGACAATGCCCGACGCCAGGCGATGCTCCAGTGGCATTGGACACATTGCCGAGTCATCAATTTGAGAGGCATTTGGAAATTCGGAAATCCGAAAGTGCCTAAGCAGCTCAGGATTGAGCATTTGGTGACATGGAATCAGGACTTTGCTCACAGTTTGTCATTATTTTCGGGAGTTGTTAAATACCAAATCGCAGAAACTGGATACGTTAGAAGCCTTGATGATGGTAAAATTACTGTCTTCCAATTTCTTGGTCACACCAGTTGGGTCAACATGCACTGGGGAAAGTATATGTATTCTTGACGGTATCACTAGACTACACTATCTACGACTATCGTAAGGCGAGACCGTCATTCCAATCCACCGTGAGTCGTCTAACATAAATGAGTTCATAAGGGGACGTAGCAGCAAAAAGGAAAAAGAGGTTAGAAAACACTGTCAAAGGGCCGTCGAGACGAACAAAATTGTCTGGAGCAACACAACAGAAAAGGTGAAATACAAGAAGCAAGAGAGAGAAAAAGCACACCACTAGAGGCTTGCAACCTTCAACCGAACCAACGAGCAGGAGTTCTCGTGGCACGAGGCCGCGGAACTGTTTGAGCAGGAGGCTCCTCATACTCAGAAATAATTTCGACTTCTGTGGTACGGGGACTGGACTCGGTTTTCGACTGGCTTGAGGAAACAGGAGAAGGTTTGGGAGCATGGCGAGTACTGGCAGGGGGAGGAACAACGACAGTTTGCATCTCAATTATTGTCTCATGAATAGGTTCATCAGGAGGCGACAAGTAGGGCTGCTAAAAATGATGTCAGCACCGGCATTGAAAATTTGAAATAAAAAGATTAAAGAAGGGGGTCGTAGACTGTGACTGAGGATTAACGCTAAAATGTCCATCATGTGAGCATCATGATTTAAGTGCAAGAACATGATCGATCGATCGACCTAAAATGGCAGATACACGATCGGATATATATACCTCGCATTTCAACAGTCTACGAGAAAGGGGGACAAGGAACAAATACCGTAGTCCCCCTAGCCCACTATGGATGAAGAAAGGTAGGGGCGGATTCCTACGGACTATACAGATAGGTCTTCGATTTGTTCCCTGTCACTCTAGAGATCGGATCGACGAGTAGGAGGTACCTTTGAGGATTTTCGTTTGGGAACAGATGGTTCGTAGACATATTCTTCCTCCACAGTTTGAGGATTGTCATTTCCCAAAGTACTATTGATATATGAGCAAAGCATTGAGGAGTGAACCAAGTTATACGTACATCAATTGCTCCATGATCCAAGACTCACGACGGGCAGCATCATGCTCCCGGCGGTTCACATTTTCTTCGCGTTTGCTGATATCACGCTCACGCTCAGCGATTTTGAGCTCACGTTCCAGAAGTTCTTCGCTACGAGGTCCGGTCCAGCCGGGGGGCGTAAGGGAATCCTCCTTGACAATCTCCTTAATAATGGTGGCAGCCGGGGCAGCAACAGTCTCGAAAATGGTGGTGGTCATTGGAGGGCTGCAAACAGGACATGCGGCAGGCGAGGGTATAACACCTCCAGGTGCACCGACTAGGAGTTCAGCCTCACGTCTGGCGACCTCAGCTTCACGAACAGCAACTGCGCTCTCACGAGCGATAAGTGCCTGGGTACGTTTTGGAGTCAAGTAACTCAAGACGCTGTTACCACCCTCTGAGGGACTGCCTCCTGCAGCAGAAGCGGTGTTTGAGGGGAGCGATAGCATGACTGCGAGGACTGCAAGGACAAGAGAGAGTACAAGAAGCAGAGTTGTGGACGAGATGGTCCTGTGGTGGCGGTGGGACGAAGAAGAGGATCTGTGACGATGCTCCCTGTCGCGATGTTCGCCTCGGTGAGAGGAGGAGGGGTCTCCGGCCATCCTATCTTTATGGCCCATAGTTGAGGTTACAAATGAGGACATGGGTTCAGGTGTCTCACCGGAGGATGTTGAGGTCGTAAGTGGACGTATAAAAACTGAAGACGTGGTGAAAAGATGAACAAGCGGATGGGTAGCGCACAAAAGAAAATAAGAAAAGTCCAAAATTCGATTGTTCAACTAACACGTGACTGAACAAACATGTACAAGCTCAGACAAAGACACATCCAACACCCGAGCGTGTCTTCCCAGCGATGTCTCTCCGTCGTTTTGCCCAAGAAAACAACGCAGGGTTCATCCGCCAATCACCTATTGCCAACTTACCATCCACACCGAGGAATAGATCGTCCATTGGTGCTCATAAGACACCGCCCTCTTTAACACCCTGGCGCACAGCTGGAACCCCACAAAACAGGGCTCGTAAGGAGCCTGCTTTTCCCAATGGCACAGGGACACCGACACGCAGAGCAGTCGTTCGCAAAAAATCTTTGCTTGAAAGGTGATCCCTTCTCTGATTGGGCATTCACATCTGTTCAACTTCCTTCAGGATAAAGTCTATACCCTCAACCATTGCATTTGAGATTGCCCTCTTCCCTAACAATGTCCCACTCCCGACACCCAAAACTTCAGCCAGGGTTCTCGGGGCAATCATGCACTTTCTACATCTCTGCGCACGTATTCACCAGGTACGCAAAGTACCTGCCTCTGACATCGGGTGGGAAGACATGTATCACGAAGAGGAAGGGAACTCTTGGTTTGATTGGGTACATCTACTTCACTCGCTGAGGACCCTTTCATTAATATGTTCTCATCTAGACTGTACCCACAATTTTCCTTCTAATTCTGGCTTCCGTCTTCAACACGGCTTTTCTCTTTTCTCGCACAAGGATTTACCGCTTCCACCATAGAAGCGATCCTCTTTCCTCTCCTAATGCTAAAACTGTTGCTGCAGACCTCGATTTTGAACCACGTCAGCCACCATCATTAGGTGCCCAGCTTCGTTCTGGAGCGTGGTATACTTTCTCATATTCATGGCGCTGGCTTCTCGGAATGAAGCTTCCATCTATGAATGATCCTCTTCCACCTCAATCTGCCCAAATCCAAGAATTATCCACGTGGTCACCCGGCATGCTGGAGCTGGAGCTTTTCAGTTTGTATTCTCCAATTCATGCTCTGTTGTGGTTAGCAACATCGTCCTCGAATTGGATTATCATGCTGTTCATTATGGGCCTGACTGGTGTGCAGGTATTGGGCCCTCAAATATCATAACCTCGCAAACTGACATATGAGTAGTTGAACATCCTTGTACATTCTTACACTGTTTTGCTCAAGGACAAGGAGCTCATCGCTGCTGAAGTGTTGAATGAATATAATAAGGGGGTATGTTGTTTTCCTGCACATGATTGAGGACCCTAGGTTCACACATCGTCTCTAGTTCGTTTATCCTCAGTTATATCCTTTCCGGAAAGATGTAGCTGTGATGACGCATGAAGCGGAAATGGTTGATCTGTGGGAGGACTGACCTCTTCTAACTGATATCGGTTCCGTTGACGCACGTTCTTCTGGAGCAATGGTGTTCTCATGCTCAGCCACGGTGGTCTCACGCGTCATCAAATACATAATCGTATATACCATACCACACTTTTTTGTCATGATAGATGTTCCTCATCATACTGAACATAGCGAATGCATACCTTGACCTGCAGCTCACTTGAGACAAATAGACATATCCCGTAGCATCACGTGGTATAAACTAAATGACAATCGAAGGTAAATCGAAGGTACGGATGTAAACTTTTTTCTCAAACTTGTAGCACAAAAATAAAGGATTACCTGTCGCTTCTCATCAAATTGAATGCAGAGCATAAAAATTTACATCTGTTGTAGCTCAGGCTTGCGAAAACAGAAAAATACACGACACTATGAATGACGAACAATAATGTCAGAACAATGTCAGAACACGAAAAAACATGCCCATATCGAGATTCGAACTCGAGACCCTTGCATGGTCATAAAGTAACCCCATAAGTACAATGCTCTACCGGCTGAGCTATACGGGCCCAATTACAATGGGCCTTTTTAAAATATATATAATCTGTTTACCACTCGTTCAATAATTTCGCTGTGCTGTTATCAGAAAAGTCTATGCCAGTGATACCTCCTCGCATTTCCCATCAGCGAAAGTAAGAAACCGAGTACCAACCCGTTTCGCTTGTTCCTCTGAATGAGTTATCCAGACCAGTGCTTTAAGTTGTCTATCCACGGCCTTGACTTCTTGCGCCAAGAAACTCTCAACCATCGCAGACGATTCTGGATCCAATGCCGACGTGGGTTCTAGTTACAGTCCATTCATCCATCATGAAGATTGCATGGAAACAAGCTAGAACACAAACCGTCAAGTAACAAAATCTCCGCAGTATCAATCGCCAAAGCGACGGCGAGCGCAATCCTCTGTGCCTCTCCACCACTCAGATTAGACCAATCTCTATCCCATAATTGCTCATCTACGCCCCACCGCCCACCGATATCCTTGGCTTTTCGCAGTACAACATGAGGAGCGCTCTTGTCATTTCTGTAGTCTTTGTGCGATTTCAATTCAGTCACGACGTATAAGAAATCTGTGGGAGAGCCTGGGAGCAGCGATGGGCGTTGTGGAACATAGAGGACTTTGGTTCGAAATGCGGGTATGCCTATCATTAGAAATGATAAGAGATCATCGTCGGTGAGAACGTTAGTGATTCTTGCCCACCATATGTCTGTGGGGTTCTTGAGAGAAGGTGAGACAGTGTTTGATAAGGAGGGAAAGAAAAAAGAAGAAGGGGATAAGTGCAATCGCACTTTGTGTTTTATTTTTAACGTGGAGATTAACATCTCCTATTTCTTACCTCCCACGATATAATACATTGCCTTTATGGAGAACAAGATGTGCAATACACTTGAGCATAGTCGTCTTCCCAGAGCCACTCTTTCCTTGAAGAATGATTGTATCACCTGACGATATGGGATTAACCCGGACGGAATCATCTTATTCAGCGCACCTTCGTTCACTGAAAAGCTGACATCATGAAAGAGGGGTTGTCCCAGGGATATTTCGCAGGTAACATCGCGTACTTCGAGTATGGGGGTAGTCATGATGAGTAACAGCGGAAGAGAAGTTGGGGGTGACAATTGGTGGGCTATCAAGTTGTTCGGAACAATTTGCAGATTGTTTGACGCCAGTAAAAACTAGCAGTGCATACATAAACGTTCAGGATTTAGTGATTCATGATAAACGTGCAAAGGAATGGCCGTTTAAGTGTCAGCGACGTCCATGATATATGAGTAGCAGTGTATTATTCTAAAGGGTGTCCAGGTATTATATTATCGGTTGAGGAGGCAAACCCATCTCCTCGGGTGTCAAACTTGAGCTTTCAATCATCACGCCAACGCCGACCTTGGCAGCATTCTACAAAGACGGGATCAGTAACGGGTCAACATGAGCAAAATTGTGACCGACTTTGAAGTGATCAATCTCCCCCGAGACCAAGAAGGCAAATGTGGGAGTGAAGCGTTGCTCAAGAACTGCCGATACCTTTCCAGCTGAATCCAATTGGGCACGAAAAGTCGACAATCTGAGGTCGTACTTGGCACCAATTGTTGCAACGGCGTCGCGCCGTTGAGGAACTGCAATAAGCTGTAGATCAGCAGCAACGTCCACCTTCTCACTCAGCTTTTGCCAGTATGTAGCCTGGAGGATCCCGGGTTGCAACTGCGCCGTCGCAATCCAATTTTTATCATTGCTTGTATACTTTGCAAGATAAGATGTGCTCATTTCCGCCATATCAGGGTTGGGACGTTGCCAAAGTGTCTCAACTCCAGCGGCGAAATTTTTGGTAAGGGACTGAAGATAGCTGCCAACATAGATACCCGTGAAATCAGCTGGCGATGCGTTAATACTCTTGAGGTTTAGGTTAAAATCCAGGCCTTGATAATCGTGTTCCATCTGGAACACATTTTGCCCAGCCTGCTGCGAGAACTAGAAGCACCCATTGATCTTTCGATATATCAAGTATGAGGGCAGACACAGAGCTTACCTGCGCTTGGAATTTTGAAACGTGCTTTTCTGACCATCCATGATTGAACCTCGCGTTCACATTACCGTCATGGTCAACGCTCCCCTGAAGGAACACCTGTAAATGTTTCGGATTAGCACAACATATGGCCTCGACGCGTACTTGACGCACACGTGTGTTGGCGAACATTGCTCCAAAGTTATATGATGATGGAAGGGTCTGTGAACCCAACGCGAAGGCGTGGGTTACCTGGAAGAGGGGATTCATAGACAAGCTTTTGGTGAGGTCTGCACGGGCTCCATCGAACATCTGCATTTGTAGCTGAGTGGCTGGTTCAAAGTGTGTTAGTAACATGCTTTGGTGGGGTATGAAACGGTCCATATACCTTTGACCTCTTTTTGGAGATTTTCAACGGTTCCCGGATGAGGGAGGCCAAGGTCTGCTCGCCATCGGTTAACTCTGTCGAGTGCACTTGACAGGAAGGGCGGAAGGCAGAAATAAGAGGAATTGGCAGCGGGCTGGGGCGCAGCTGGAGTTTCACTGGCCAAGGACTTTTCGGGAATAGCAGGGGATGCCATGACAAAAAGAAGGCGGCTAAATAATGACGAGGTGTAGAGAAAAGGAACCAAACAAGCACAAACGTCGGCGGCAGTGGCAGCGGCAGGCGGATATTTCTCCTGTCGTGTGTTTGTCGTGCACCTATCTGGAAGACGAGTATCTACTCTTTTTTTTTGGTACAGTGCTTCGGCCCAGCTGATCCTGGCTGCGCAGTTCGGAAGTAATTCGGGCGAGCATTCGCACGCGTGATGGCTACTGTTGAGGCTCCACTTGTCTTACCAAAAATCTCCTCACCTCTCGTTGCCCCTCTATTAAATATCTCTCCGCTTTTCTTCTTCCCTTCTTCCTCCCCCCTCCCCCATGCCTGGCTTCTCCCTTTTTGCTTCCAGTCCCCGCAGGTTCATCCTTATTGCTCTCGGAGCCGTCGTAAGTTCAGCCCTCTAAATTTGTCTCCCTTTTGATCCATCTAGATAACAATTCACTATGTCCTGAGCATGTTGCACCACAATTATTCCCCCTCTGCAGGCTTGAAAAGTCTCACTGAAAAATGGCAGAAAATCCATTTCAATTCAACCGCTGCCACACTACCGCCACAATTTCTGCATGACAAGCTCCCTGTGGTAACAACTACACAGACAAAAACAAAGACAGTTGCGACAACCAAGCTCCTTGAGGTGGCTGCCCCGGAACCGACTACTATATTGCTTGACATTCCGCCGCCCCCAAAACGGGCAAACGCGACCTTTGTCTTCCTATGTCGTAACTCTGATCTTGCTGGGGTGGTCTCGAGTATTCGCCAAACGGAGGACCGCTTTAACAGACATCATCAGTACCCGTGGGTTCTTCTGAATGAAGAGCCGTTCACCGACGAGTTTAAAGAGTCTGTTATTTCAGCTCCTCGTGACGTTGGACCGCATTCTAACAATATCTCAGGCGCGTTCGAGTTCTCACGGATGCCCCCGTTCACTTTGGGTTGATTCCACAAGAGCATTGGTATCAACCCGACTGGATAGACGAGGACCGAGCCAAAGCAGGTCGCTCGCGTATGATGGCCCAGGGCATCATTTATGCTGGTAAGCAACAGCTCCACATCACGCAGCTACCTCCGATCTAAATATTGATGTTCTGTACATCTTAGGCAGTGTACCGTAAGCGGGTATATACAGTTCATTATCAAGATTAATTTCATTTGCAGTTATCGCAATATGTGTCGTTTTAATTCCGGGGTGAGTGTCGTACAGTTACAATGATACTATCCGTTTACAGTGTAACAGTTCTTCTTCCAGCATGAGCTATTGAAACCGTACCGTTATTATTGGCGGTAAGCCACGTGACTGCTTCTCGAGTAACCCATTCTAATCATATCCATAGGGTTGAGTATGTTTCCGACATCCTGCTGAAAAATTCCTTATTATATTGATATGTGCTCACGATTGCAGGCCGGGTGTTCAATTTTTCTGCGACATCACATATGATCCCTTTGTTTTCATGGAAGAAAATAATAAAGTGTACAGTGAGCATCCGAATCACGGGTTACACTGTTTACCCGCTTCTCACATCGTTTCAGGCTTTACCATTTCCCTTGTGGAATGGGAGCCGACAATTCCAACCCTCTGGTCATCAGTCAAAGGTGATGATCCCCAACTTCATTCCAATTGCAAGTGTTAACTTATCTGTCTCTTCCCAGAATTTGTAAAAAGAAACCCAGAGTATTTGCATCCCAACAATTCGATGCGTTTTCTGTCTGACAATAATGGTTCTCGATACAACTTATGCCATTGTGGGTTCAAGTTTTCGTGCTCCAAATCCAGTCTGATCCTTGGTATTCAGTTTGGAGTAACTTTGAAATTGCCGACATGGAATTCTGGCGAAGTGAAGCGTACCAGAAATTCTTCGACCATCTAGAATCCAAAGGCGGTTTTTACTATGAGGTGATTTCCTGTCTAGTGAGATGAACCAGACCCTTGATTGACACAACCGCCTGTAGCGGTGGGGGGACGCACCAGTTCACAGCATTGCTGCTTCTCTATTTGCATCAAAGGATCAGGTACACTTTTTTCGTGATATTGGATACCGCCACGATCCCTTCCAACATTGTCCAACTGGAGACGAGTGGACCAGGGGACGTTGTTCATGCGATCCCAAGGACAGTTTTGGTGAGTTTGATCTATGTCTACGCTAGGAGTTCTGACCTACTCCTTTCTCAGACTATGCCCCTAATTCTTGTCTCAAGCGTTTTGAGAAGTTGTTTACATAGACTGTAGGACCGGAGAAGAGAAGACGGATATATGTTCATGCTTAGCGGACGGGCGAGCTGGACTTGTCATAGACCTGCATGTATTTTTAGTATAGATTGCTTTTTCGTACATAGTGCTTTCCCGCGGTTGCTGTTGTTTTCGAATGCATATATTTAAACTACCCAAGTTTGAATCGATCAAGCAATTCAGGGGCAAGAGTGGATACAAATAGAAGTATGTTCGGCTGATACCTGGGGGATTTTGTTTATCCCTTGCCAAAAATGATTGATCCATAGTGACTGTCAAAGATGACTGTCAAAGTCGACGGTGAGATTTGGGAGTCAACAACGGTGAGTTGTGCCAAAACTAGACCAAGACATCACAAAGAAGCGATTAAACTACGGACAATGATTCTAGTTAGTCTGTTGTTATCAGTAGGCTGTTTCAGACGTCTGACCTCCTATCCAGTCAAAATTTCAATGGTCTGTCAGAACATTTTGTAACTATTGAGATAGACTAACGCAATGGTATCTGTGGATCAGTTAGACTTAGTTATTATTCCATTTCATCTGTATGTTCTGCCTGGTAATGACCTACCACCAGAATGCCCGCCGTGTGTGCAGACCGGAGTGTGCCCTCTGGCAAAGATAAAAACGGCAGAACAGTGAGACGAGCATAGTGACGCCAAATTATCGTTACCCGGGATTATGAGTCGAAAAGACGATTCTGGTGTCAAGGTACGAAATTGTTTGTGCAAGACTAATCAGGTGCGCTGTGATAGCCCTGTCGCGAATACTTGGCATGATTTCACTATATGTCCATACGGAGGCCGATGTGTATTGTAGAGCAATGATCCATGTTTGTTTTCAACGCGTGTACGTCTGCGTTCCGTATGATAAGTGGCAGTGTATATCTATCGTCGGACAACAAGAGATGCTATCGCCGGCCTTTCCCCTTTCCCTGTACTAGTGTAAACCCATCATCATCTACGACTGGTGCGTTCCTGCAGCCTGGCTGGAGAGCATGATGCTCGACAAGCTGAGGTACATTGTTGTCCTCATCATCAACATAATCTTCTTCGCCCTCAGCATCCTCCCAGTCTTCATCGTCACTTTCGTCACTTTCAACATTCTCTTTTACTTCAATCCTTTTCCCTTTAATCTTGTCCACCAACCCCTCGAATTTCCTCACGGTATTATCCTTCCCTTCTTTTGTCTCTATCCACATTCCTATGATATCTTTTGCAACGCTTGCAGCACTATCATCTTCCAACACGGCTTCAAACTCATCCGCCATAATTTGTAGCAACATTTCCTCGATGTATTGTTCATCTGGTTGTTCGGACTCAGCCTCAAAACTATCAACGATCATTGAGGCAATCCATGTGGGTTTTCGTTTGGCATCTGGGCCACCCCAGTTTTCTTGCACTGCGATTCGGAGGGTCGACCAGAGTGCTAGACGTGCAATAACTCCGCGAGCGAAGAGTACCAACTGGGGTGTTTCCGTTGTTTCCATAGAGCGAATTGCTTTTTAAGTTTTTAGTTACTGTATTATAATCAATCACGTGTTTTTTTGTTTTTTTTCTATTCCGCAACAGGCAAGCTAGTGCTAAGGCGCGGAGGGCATAAACCAGGTCCCACATCAGGGGATGTATCTACAGGAGGCATAAGGCTAGAGGAGAAACTATCACACTGATAAAACTGTAATTTTTCCCAGCAGAATGATTGTCTGTGAAGATTACATAAGTGACTATGAACTCCTGATGGGAACAACAGGACTTGATGTTTTGATGTTGAGCCATCAATCTCCAGCACTTCACCTTCTTCATTCTCACCCTAGTATTCACCTTCGACCTTGAAAGGTCACTCATAGTCTTGCGACCATGATGACCGCTATGCGATATGTTTTCTTGGTCTTGGTTATAATTGTAAGTGGCAGATGCTGCGCAAAATTCCTGAGTTGACCCCTTTCTTTTTCCTTGCTGCAAATCATTGTTTACAGATCGGTCTGCATTCTATCCTAAGTTTTTCAAATGAGATGTATGGACGAATCACTTCCCTGGAGAACTTGAAGAGTCACTTTTCGGGCGGTGGCAATAATCTGCCGCCGTACAATACGCCAGTAGGGGAAGAATATTATATCTCGCCAAATCAAACTTCACCACCAGAACGCAAGGCTAATGCTGCTATTGTCATCCTAGGTATATCCTCTATCTTTTAGAATTTTGCTGCACAGCTCACATCTTGCGTTAACGTGTTGTCCACTGAATGAATGTAATCTCCACTCAGCCCGAAATACTGATATCAAAGGCGTTGTAACTAGCATGAAACAGATGGAGGACAGATTCAACAAAAAGTTTGGATATGATTATGTGTTCTTGAATGACCAACCTTTTGAGGATAAATTCAAGCAGTGAGTATTTTATTTCTACTAGTATCGTTCATGAGGCTATTGATATGTTGGGATCCTATTAGGCGAGTTGAGCAGTTGACTGATGCAACTGTCAAATATGGCATTATACCAAAGGAAGACTGGTACCAGCCGGATTGGATTGATGAGGAGAAGGCAAAAGCGGCCAGGCAAGACATGGTCAAGAACAATGTTATTTATGGAGGTGTGTTTGCAACTGCCGATTCGAGGAGTAATCAATGAATGCTAACGATTTTTGTTCAGGAAGTGTACCGTACGTATGGATGGTCAGGCTTTCTTTGTTGCTGTCTCATATCAGCCCCGTCCAGGTATCGCAATATGTGCCGCTTCAATTCTGGTGTCAGTCCGAGACTGTCTCTCCTGGTAAATCATTGTGCTGAGAAAAGGATTTATAGTTCTTCTACAGACAAGAAATTTTGAAACCGTACAGGTACTACTGGAGGTGCATTTCTTTGGCTTCAATGTGCAGAAACTATCATCAACTGACGTTGATGTTCCAACACCACAGAGTAGAGTAGGTTTAAGATTTCTTCATTCCTTTGTGATTTTGTCTGATACAGTCTCTGTAGACCTGATGTCCACTTTTTCTGTGACATCGATTATGACCCATTTCTGATCATGCAAGACCAGAACAAAGTATACGGTTAGACTTTTTAATTTCTCGCTTACAAAAATCCTGATATCAGGCCTGAAGGATTTACAATTTCGTTGTACGAATACGAGGCTACCATTCCCACTCTCTGGAGTGCTGTCAAAGGTTCAATTTCACCCTCTACCGGAAGAAGGTGCCAGTACTCATTGTTCTCATATTTCAGATTTTATTCAGGACAACCCAGATCTCATAGCACAGGGAAATGCCATGCAATTTGTGTCGGACGATAATGGCAACACTTATAACCGCTGTCACTGTAACAAACTCCTTCCTTCTCTCCCATTATTTCATCTAAAGTTCTTGCCTGCTTGATCTCAGTCTGGAGTAATTTCGAAATTGGTGACCTTGATTTCTGGAGAGGAGAGGCGTATTCCAAGTTTTTCGACTTCTTGGATGAACGAGGCGGATTTTACTACGAAGTAGGCAAGCATTTGATCATCCACAAACATATTTTGAAATGATACTTGAAAAGCGATGGGGCGATGCACCTGTTCATAGCATTGGTGCTTCTCTGTTCGCTAAGAAGGACCAGATCGTAAGTCCGGTCACTGGTTTGCAGTAGTGGGCAGAGCTAATATCAACAATATTAGCATTTTTTCAATGACATTGGTCTGTGTTTTATGACAGTTCATATTTTGTTTTGACTGACCTTTTCTCTCTTTCTCGCTAGGTTATCGCCATGAGCCCTTCCAGCACTGTCCTCAAGGTGCTGCTCACAAGAAAGGTAAATGCTGGTGCGATGAGTCGGAAAACTTTGGTGTGTAATCTACCATTTCAATTTGCAATATATCTCAATCCGAACATTGATTTTTTCGCAAACAGATCGTGAATGGTATTCATGCTTGAATCGCTACGATAAGCTATTCGAGCGGTAGATCACCGTTCAGCCCTTGCTAAAATGAAAAAGTGTACTATCCATTGATCTTGCTGTATCTAGTTGGGTTTTGATGGTTGCCACTTGTCATAGTGT
>Ga0153980_1000222_pt1 | contig 27894 bp, 28 predicted proteins | sample TSGA064MetaG_FD_104722 | JGI IMG/M metagenome (GOLD analysis project Ga0153980, IMG submission 104722) | Attine ant fungus gardens microbial communities from Georgia, USA - TSGA064 MetaG | ecosystem: Host-associated > Fungi > Mycelium > Unclassified | place: USA: Georgia, Magnolia Springs State... | reverse complement strand
GAGCACTTACAAAAGATAACCATATAAAATGGCCTTTTAAAGGTTTAAAACAATCACAAAGTGCCACTTTAGAAGTACATAGATTATTTAAGGAGGCTTATATAGACAGGATGAAAGAAGCTGGTTATGGTAATTCCGTCATTCATGTCCTAAAGGATAATTTTGCAAGCTATGAAAATCATAAAAAAGTGAATAATTATAAAAAATGGCAAAAAAGAAGAATGATATGGAAGAATAGTAAACTCCCACAGAATACTACTTTTTTTAAGCAGCCTGGTTTCTTTGCGAACTTAAAGATAAAAGCAGAAATAAAAAGCAATACGCCTAATAAGTTATGGCAGAAATATTGTCCGGAATCAAATTTGATGAAAAATTTAAAACAGACAAGCGAGCAGCTAAATGATAAAATGACTACCTCTATAAAATCAGCAGAAATACTCAATGATCAGAGCCATTCGGCTCCGGATAAAACTAAGTTAATAAATAAGAATAATCTTTCAAAATCAACGTTTAGATAATACTTGCTACTTGCTTAACTAATTTTATCTTCTCGTCCCCAGAAAGTAAGGACGTTTCATAAAATGAAGCGTCCTTTTTCAATTTTAAATTCTGTAGGTAGTTTATATGATGATGCAAAAATAATTACTACCCATATAAAAAAACTATTAAAGACAAATACGATCAAAGATTCAAAGGTCATGTTAAGTGTTGAAGGTGAATTGAAACAAATTCATAATAAATTAGGAAAAATTGAAGAAGTTATCGCCTATCATAGAGGTATTCCTATTACTGTTAAAGACGAAAATTTAATATTTTCCTATAATCCAAATTTCAAGAAAAGATTTAAAGAATTATCTTCTAAATTAGACAAGATAGGGGTATCTCTTACGAAAATAGCGCCTACCATAAAGAACTACGAGAATGAAGCAGTTCTTTCTATGATCTGCTCCAATCAACAGATCCCTGTGGAATGTAATCTTATTGATAAATTAGGTGACTATCAATCTCACAGCGATAAACTTAAGGATATTAAAAATAAAATTAATAAAGAACTAAAAAGAATAGCGAGAGTTGAGTCTGATATGAAATATGAGATGGACTCTATCAACGCTCTTTTAGAACGTAACAAAATAACCGCTACATTTAGGGCGATAAATCATGTGGAAAAGTATAAAGGTAAAATTAAGATTTCGCAAAACTATACGACTCAACTAAATAGGTATAAAAATTCTGTTATAAAAGTGATGGATAGATTAGATACGCGAATAGACGCAGAAAGAAAATTAAAAATGAGTGAAGTAATAGAAGGAAGTATAGATAAAACAAAAATAATAGTGAGGAATCTTGAACCAAAATCACCTTTAACAGAAAGAACACATCTATCTGGGAGATAACTAAGCTAAATCTGACATTTTCCCTGTTCTGTACTAAAAGTTCCTTCATATAAGGTTCCAAGCTAGCTAAAGTATGAAAAAACTTGTATTAAAGTTAAATGGTAAATGATAATCAAAAGGAGCGTGAGGAAGAGTAGTAGCAACATTGATCAGTATTTATTTTTATCGTTACCTTATTATTAATATTTTAACAATTAAACAATTGACAGCGTGTACAGGAAAATACAGAATGGTTTAAAAAATAGTAGATGAGTAAAAAAACGATCATAACCTTAGAGAAATTAAGTGTCATTACAACGATTTAAAAAATGGTTCTTAGATGATGAAATAAAAAGCGTTCCTCTCGATTTTCTGTCAATATATGTTATCATAATGGATGCAGAAACGTAAGAGTGGTGGCAGAGCATTTTTTAAATAAGAGGTGCATGAAGCCCATTTTTAGAGAATAGTGACGCTCATCTTTTTATTTGAGAGGTGGAATCATCTGGAACACGGAAAGGATCACCATGACGGCTGCGGAAGCTTAGGTTTAATGATCTCATTTGAGATGTTACCCTTAAAGCTATTATCCCATCTCGATAACCAAAATAAAAAAAAACTGCCTTAAGACTTTAACCGAGTATAGGCAGTTTTTTTTAATTGTTTTATGTCATTGTCTTACACGATGCTGTGAGTGAGTACCGATAATAAAAGCGCTCTCTTTTTTATGATAGGTCAATGATAACATGAGCATATAGAGAAATCAAATTCGAGTTTTTCTCCGGCTATTTTTTTCTAGCCGCATTATTTTATTCTGTCGTCAAGGTTAAACTTTACCGTTTTTTTCTCTTTAGATAGAGCATTGTTTTGATTAGCTTTGTCTTTAGCGTTACTAATATGGTTATCTAATTTATTTGCTCTATTTAGTTTTGGTCGTGGAATGGTAAAATACTTATGGCTAAATATGAGGTGTTTTTGCACAGATGGCTGCGTTTTTAGTGATTGACTATTTTCGTGGTTTTTCGATAGAAGCTCGATCCTAGATAGCAAAGATTTTATTTCCTTTTGCTGCTTGGTCATGGATTTAAGTAACTTTTCTGATTTTTTTAGCTGTTCTTTCCTTCCTCTTGAAGGCAGCCCCCTTCTTATAAATTCATGATTTCGTTTTTGTTTCCTTATAGTAATGTCTAAACTTTTTTCAAGTGAATTAAAAAGATCTTGAGCCTCATTTAAGTAAATCGCTTTATTATAACGATTTAAATTTTTAACTTCCTGTTTGAGTGTCATTAATATTTTATCTTTATTAATCGTACCTTCCCTGATATTAATTTGTTCTAATAATTTTCCTTTTTCCATTTGCTATTGTCCCTTTCATGTTATCATTTACTTAAATGACAATATTACCATAAAGAGTGTATAATATCAAATTTATTATATTCTGTAAACCTTTGTTAAAATTAATGTAAAATGGTAAATTAACGACTTCAAGGGTAAGGGGAGTTTATCTAAACCAGTTCTCTGTGGTGTTTACTGCGGCTTGTTTAGTAAAAAACTTAAAAAGACAATCCATGTATCATGTTACTGGCATATATGATCGTTAATTCAGGGAGAATTGCACAACAGTTAAGGCCGTAACATTAATCATTAGCTAAGTTCTATTTACTTTTTTTAGAGAATAATTTTTAGGTTAAGTGACTTTAGTCATGATAATAAATGGCTTTGGTTACTAGCAATAACTTAAAATTTACCTTATAATAACATTATGAACACGATGAGGAGGAATAGGATGAGTTTAAAAATAAAGGAGTTAAGTAAAGCTTTTGGGGAACATGTTGCCGTGAATCAATTAACATTAGAAGTAGAAAAAGGTCAGGTGTTTGGGTTACTGGGACGTAATGGAGCCGGTAAATCCACTACCATTAAGATGATTTTAGGATTAGTGAAACCTACTGCTGGCTTTATTACTTGGAATGGACAATCCATTGAGACATCAAGAGTCAGTATTGGTTATTTACCAGAGGAGCGCGGCTTATACACGAAGAGTAAAGTGAGCACTCAACTTGCATATTTCGGTAAACTAGAAGGAATGAGCTCAAAAGAAGCCGATAAAGCGATCGATAATTGGTTGGAACGATTAGAGATCTCTGAGTATAAGCACAAACTAGTGTCAGATCTTTCAAAAGGTAATCAACAAAAAATCCAATTAATTGCGACCTTACTCCACAATCCAGAATTAGTGATCTTAGATGAACCCTTTAGTGGTTTAGATCCAGTTAATGCCAATCTATTTGCTGAGGTTATTCGCGAGGAAATCGAAAAAGGTAAAACGGTTATTTTATCTAGCCACCAAATGAACCTTGTGGAATCGTTTTGTGATGAAGTTTGTTTATTAAAAAAAGGAAAAGCTGTGGTTCAAGGGAGCCTGAAAGCCATAAAAGATCAGTATGAATTTAAAGATTTAGTGTTAGATGTAAGTGAAGAAGTAAAAAATGAGCTGGTTAAAGGAGAAATTGGCTTTGTAGAAAATAAACATGAGATTAGAATTAAAATAAGAAGTGAGTCTGAAGCTTTATCAATATTAAATCAATTGTTAAATGTTGGGGTAACTCTTACCCAATTTAAAATGTTGCAACCGACTTTACAAGAAATTTTTGTTGAAAAGGTAGGATAGCATGATGAAAAAATTTTTCTACGTGTTTTGGTTTCATTTCCGAGAGAGTGTCTTAAGTAAGGTTTCGATAATTACTGGAACCGTTATCTTTTTTATCATGATCGCTTTTTTTGGTATCAGTCATGGGTTGAGTCAAAATGAAAAGGAAGTGCGAGCCACCATCATAGAAGAACAATCAGAGGTGTATCAGTTGGACCGGTCACAGTTAAATGAACTAGAAGGGGAGGTCAGCTTTACTTTTAGACCGATTAACGAACTAGACACAGCTAGAGCGGAAGTAGAGGCTGGTGACATGGATCAAGTTTTAGTCGTTCAAGAAACCAACGGCGTTCCTTTTATAACTCATATTTACGAAGAAAATAGGCATCTTGACATGGTTTCAATGGTCTCGCATTTACTGCAACAAATGTATCTCGAGCAAGTATTAATTGAAGATGAGATTTCACCTGCAGTGGCAGAACGCTTGTTAATGCCCATTGAAGTCCTAGATGAGCCCATTCGTTCCCCTGAAGCTATGATGCAAAGCTTTTTAGTTTATTATGTGTTTGGATTTGCCTTATATATGTTAATTATTACCTTTGGACAAGCTATTGCCACGGGAGTTGTATCCGAAAAATCATCACGTGTCATGGAAGTGATGATTTCTAAAGTCAAACCCATTTGGATGATGTTTGCTAAAGTGTTAGCTGTGCTCGGGAATGCTATTGTCATTGTCTTAATTGGATGCTGCGGGGTCTTAGTTGCATTTCTCTTGGGATGGTTAGATCTGAGTCGTATTTCTATCTTCGGTGCCGGTGTCGATCTTTCTGTGGTCGGTACAGAAGTGGTAATGGCAGCCATTATTTTCTTTATTTTAGGTTACTTCTTATACGGAATGATGTTTGCCGCTGTGGGGGCGATGTGCTCAAAAATGGAAACACTGCAAACCATGAGCATGCCCATTACGATCCTAGTTATGATTCCCTTTTTTATGGGGATGTTCGCTTCAGATACCTCTTTATTGATGCAAATAAGTTCTTACATTCCGTTTTTCACTCCCTTTGTGATGTTTAACCGCTTAATTGCAAATGAAACCCATCTGATAGAATTGGTCATCTCCATGGTATTAATGGTTATTAGTATTATAATAGTTGGTTTTTTCGCCGCTCGCATTTACGTCAATGGTGTCATGTACTACAGCGAGAAAACCAGCTTCAAAGATATTAAAAGATTACTAAAGCGATAATCAACCGCGATCGCCTAATCTAAAAGGTTAGTAAGAAACAGGATTTTGTTTTTATGACTAAGCATGGTTAGTTTAGCAATACAGTTTTAAATCGATTAAAAGTAACAGCATTAAAGTACAAGATTAGAGGTAAGTAGGGGTAGCTCGTTAACGTGAATGGTGAAAGTTTTGAGATGAGGCTGATGATAAATATACTAAGTTACTTTAAAAGTCTTGTTGTTAAGGTTGAAGAAATCCGGAAGGTAGGTAAGAGAGATGCGAAAATTTATAACTTGTTTTTTATTTCATTTAAAGGAAGCTGTACTGAAGAAAGCAGCGATTATAATGGCAGTGGTTTCTTTTGTTGCAACGGTGGCTGTTTTTGGTGCTATTCACTGGTTTAGTCAAAATTCTGATGCGACAGAAATTGTCATCATTGAAAACTCAGCGGTTTATACATTAGATGCCAATCTGTTAGCGATAGAGGGAGTCAATTTTAGCTTTAAACCGTATTCGGAATTAGATGAATTGAACGGTGCACTAGAGGAGCGAGACATTGATCATATTTATGTTATTGAAGGGGATCAATTTCCGCTTATAACGAGCCTTCACAGAGAAAGTAGCCACATGGAGTCGGACATGTTACTTTCTCACTTGCTACAGCAACAATACTTAACCCAAGTGATGATGGAACATAACCTTTCCGTGGAAGTTGCTGAACAGTTATTAAGGCCTATTGAAATTCAGAATGAGGCGCTGCGAGATCAAGAAGAAGCCTTGCAAAGCTATGTCATTTCTTATGTCTTTACTTTTGCTTTATATATGATTTTACTCATTTGTGGTCAAAATATTGCCATGAACATCGTAACGGAAAAATCTTCTCGAGTTATGGAAGTGATGACGTCTAAGGTTAAACCCTTATATATGATGTTTGCTAAAATTCTATCTGTTCTGTCTGTTTTGCTTCTTAATGTGCTTTCTTTAGGTGCAGCTGTTTTAGTCGCCAACGTCATTGGCTGGGTCAACTTAGCCAGCTTATTCGATTTTATCCTCTCCATTTTAGATCTTCAAACAATCGCACTGGGAGTTACCTTTGTATTTTTAGGGTATTTTTTATACGGGATGTTATTTGCCGCAGCAGGAGCCATGTGTTCTCAAGTGGAAACCATGCAATCGGTTATCACTCCGTTAATAGCTGCTATTATGATTCCCTTCTTTCTCGCTTTATCGGTACCTGAGCATTCTGTGGTGCTGACGATTGCTTCCTATATTCCTTTCTTCTCGCCTTTTATCACCTTTGATCGTTTCGTAAGCGGGACGGCTGGCATGATAGAAGTTAGCATTGTCTTGGGATTAATGGTGATATCTATTGTTGTAATGGGTAAAATAGCTGCACGTCTTTATGTCAATGGGGTGTTGCATTATAGCGACAAAGTGAGTTTCAAAGATGTAAAACGATTATTACAACGACAATAGAAAAGGGAAGGGGAGCTTGTTCTTTCTTTAATAAATAATGAGGCATCCAATTAAATGCTTTGTTGTCTCACCGATATCTTAAAGTTCAATTTAAGTCTTTACGATAGCGCCTGGTATTAATTAGAAGGAGGAGTAGTGATGATGATTTCAACAACTCCAACTTTAGAAGGAAAGACCATTGTTCATTATAAAGGGGTGTATTTGGTGAAGTGGTAACAGGAATTCATTTTGTCAAAGATTTTAAAGCTGGACTTCACAATGTTTTTGGCGGAAGGTCAACGGTCTACGAAGAAGAGGTCACGAAAGCAAGAGCGGAAGCCATTGCTGAAATGGAAGCTAGAGCACGAGATATGGGTGCCAATGCGATTGTAGGGGTGGGAGTGGACTATGAAAAATTTGAAGCTGAAAATTCGACGCTAATGATTATTGCCTCTGGAACAGAGTCGTTGTTGAGTCGTGATTAATTAAAATAAAAAGCTAAGAAGTACATGTACTTCTTAGCTTTTTATTTTTTAGTTTTTGCCTTTAATAGTTGACAAATGGTTCATTATCAGCTATGATTAGAACCCGATCATAGTTAGTCATGAGTGAGGTGATGGAAGTGTTAAAACAATCATTAATGGAGCAGGCACGGGTTGCTAAAGAAAAAGCATATGCGCCGTATTCAAAGTTTCATGTTGGAGCTGCTCTATTACTAAAAGACGGGACTATTATTACAGGCGTCAATGTTGAAAATGCTTCGTTTGGAGCCACAAATTGTGCTGAACGGACGGCTGTTTTTACAGCCATTGCACAAGGTTATCAAAAAGGAGACTTTAAAGCAATCGCCATTGCCGGTAATACGGAAGATTACTTGCCGCCTTGTAGCATTTGCCGTCAAATCCTAGTTGAGTTTTGCATGCCTGATATGCCAGTGTATTTGACTAATGCCAAAGGAGAAATTCTAGAAGTTTCTTTAGAGGCTTTGTTACCTTATGCGTTTACGACTTTAAAAATGTAGAAATAATAAATCGGTTGAATTCTAATATAGAATTCAACTTTTTTAATAATTAATGTACTTAACGTGAAACATTTAGGGATTAATTAACCATACTAAGAAAAAAAAGAAGTGATGAAAATGCAAGATCCAATTAAGGAGACAGAGCGTTTGTTAGAAAAAATAGGTTGTGGCCGTGTTAAGTTAGGACCAGACTTAGAAATTGAAAAAGTTCAAGGAAATTTAAGGAGCAAAGAATGGGTTAGGAAGAAGGAAAAAGATCAGGCTGCTTTTTGCTTAGTGACAAAAAATTCTTATGGCGCTATTGTTTTCGGACAGAGTCAAACTGATGGTGCGGGTCAGTTATTTATTAATTCTTCAAAGATCTGGAAGCTAGTGAGCAAGCCATTAGTCATGGTTTTGATTATGAGCATTACTCAAAGTCTAAAAATTAAGAAGTAACGATTGAATTAAGCTTAGAACAAAAGATTCAGCAATATATTAAATATTTTTGACTAAAGTGACTATACTAATTAAAGCTTCACTAAGCGTTAATAAAGGAGGCAAAATGATATGTCAGACAAAAAAAATATGGGTCATAATCAATCAGATATGACAGATAAAATGGCCCAAAGAGCCAAAAAAATGGCCCAAAGAGCTGAGTCTAATATGGAAGAATTTGGTGAAGACTTAGTTGATGGCACCCAAAAAATGGCTAACCAAATGGAAGATGCTGCAAAAAGCATGGCTTCTGGTATGAAAAAAGGTGTTAAAAAAATGGCTAAACAAGCCAATCATGCGGCTCATAAGACCTCTACTAAAATTGGCGAAGCGATTGATGATATGTAAAAAAAAAGAGATGACTGTATTGATTCAGTCATCTCTTTTACAATTTAATCATTGGAAAATTTGCAAAAATGATGTAAATAATGAAATATTAAATATAACATGATGGCACAAAAAGTGAGCGGTAAGAAGGCTCCTCTGACTTAAATAAACTTGAAACGAGTAGGGGAAGTGGTTTAGGAGTTTTAGCGGATAAGTAAAAAAAAAGCAGTATTAGCCATGTTCAAATGGGTGATAATGGCTTTATTAGCTTGGAACTAGCTCTTGTTGTCTATTTGCTCTGCTTTTTTAACTTTTTATTTATCGTACTAGGTTTTATTGTGATTTTTATGCTGACGATGGCAATTATGGGTTTGGTGACTATTATCCTGATGGTTTTAATCCAAGAGCAAGTTCCAAAACATTTAGTGGGGTAAGAGTCGCTTTAACTGAAGTAATCGTGAACATGTTAACGCCCTTGGGTCATTGCGGTAATGCAAGCTTTGGGAGGCTACCTTTATTCTTATTTGTAGAAATTGCTGATTTTAATAGCAGCTATTTAAACAAAACAATGTTTTTACCTCGATAACAAGAAAAAAAATACCTTGTTAGCCGGCATCAGGAGGTTTAACTGGTAAAAACAAGTTACATTTTCAAGTTTTTTTACCGTTGGAATCAAAAAACTCTCAACACAGTAAGTGTTGAGAGTAAGTGTCATTAATTAAATTTTAATTCGATATATCCTGTTAAAATATCACTATAATTATAGGAAACTCGATCGACAGAGTTAGGTGAATCCCCTAAGTCGATAATGAAAACAGAGGGATAGGTATTTGATAATACACCTGTGTGTTCAATAATTTGATTGCGAGCTTCATAAGCTGTTAATTTAACTTTTTTTCCAATTTGATTATTTAATTTTTTTCTAATAGCCATAATCGTTTGCATAATATCACATCCTTGATCTTTTTTTATCTTAGTTGTAATAGAAGTATCAAATTCTTTTTTTAATGACTAGGCGTCCCTTGTTTTAGATAAGGTCATGAGTTAGAGGAACTTAAGTCTTGCTCATTATTCGGTTCGCAACGCTTCAACTGGATCTTTTTTAGCCGCCATTCGAGCAGGAATCATCCCGCCTAACAGAGTCAGTGCCAAACTAATTAAAATAAGGCTGATGGCATGAATCAGTTGCAATTGAGCTACATTAGGTAGCTCGGTCATATCTTCGATGACACGATTGATTGGGATCGTCAGCAAATAAGAAACAGTAATCGCTAAAGCACCTGAGCAGATCCCGATAATAAAGGTTTCAGCGTTAAATACTCGCGTAATGTCTTTCTTTCTTGCGCCTAAGGCGCGTAAAACACCAATTTCTTTTGTTCGTTCAATGACAGAAATATAAGTAATAATGGCAATCATAATTAACGATACAACTAAAGAAATAGCGGCAAAAGCAATTAATACTAAGGTAATAGCATCCATAATACTACCGGTCATATCGGTCATCGTACTAGCTAAGTCAGTCCAAACGATGCGATTTTCTTGATCTTGTGTCGCGTTAAAATCTTCTAAATAATCGATCACAGAATCTTTTGCTTCAAAATTACTTGGGTAGAGAAAGATTAAGAAGGGTGTTGCATCTCCGCCTAAAAACGAGATGAAAGAATCTTTCGTTTCTTCATCAATAGCTTCCATGGTCATCACGTTATAATCCGCTTCTCTTTGAGCTTGCACAATGTCAGAATTTATTTCAGTATCAATGATTCTTTGAACTAGACCATCGCTGTAAGCAATCCCAGGAGAGAGTAGACCGATGGCTACATCGGGATTAACGCGAACAACCCCAGAAATTCTTAAGGTTAAGCTAGACTCTGAACGATACATTTCTTCAAAATCAGAGTTAGGTAAGAAGTTTCCAAATTCCGTTTCAGAATAAAAGTCATTGTTGGTGATTAGCTTAAACTCTGTTCCCGTTACCTCATCGAAGCTCATATTTTCAAGATCTGCTACATCAAAGCCAAGATTTTCTAGAGTAGCATAATCAATTCGATTAAATTCATCAAGAACTAAAACCAAATCAGTTTCGCTTTCTGGATATGATCCTGCTAACAAGTCATAGTTTTGTTCCAGATAAGGAATGGCATCTTCACCTAATGTTTCAGGGTAGGAGCTTAACCCCATGCTTGACATGCCGCCAGCCATGGCTGACATATCCATGCCACCGCCTAAATCGCCGCTTCCAAATGAGATGGTAATAAATTCATCATCAACTTGTCGGAGTAAATTCATCCCCACGATGCGTGTAAAGCCAATACTATTAACAATTTCTGGATCCACTGCATCTAAATAAGTTAAAAACTCATCTGAGAAATTATTGGTATGAAGAATTGTAAAATCTTCTGGATCGTAGAGATAAATTTGGTCGGATTCTGTAAAGCGTCGTTCATTTAAAGCCATAAACTCGTCTTGCATGTCTTGAATCGACTCTGCATTAATATTCATCGCCGATTGGGATAAGATAATCGGAAATTCTGATAAGGCATCTTGTTGAAATTGATCAATTTGTTTTTGAAAACCTGATGATAAACTTAGAATTAAAGCAATACCAATGATTCCGATGCTAGAAGCAAAAGCTGTTAATCCCGTGCGCCACTTTTTGGTGGAAATGTTCTTACCAGATAGTTTTAACGCAGTAAAGAAATTCATGCTCGTATGCTTCAACGAATAATCACCTTGGGTGTTAATGTCTGTGTATGGATTGCTGTCATCGATCACATTTCCATCTTTAAAGCGGACGATGCGATCCGCATAGGTTTCTGCTAATTCCGGATTATGGGTGACCATAATTACTAATTTATCTTCAGCGATTTCTTTGATTAGCTCCATGATTTGTTGGCTTGTAGTGGTATCTAAAGCACCTGTGGGCTCATCGGCTAAAATAATATCGGGATCATTAGCTAAAGCTCGGGCGATAGCAACCCGTTGCATTTGTCCACCTGATAATTGATTCGGTTTTTTATGAACGTGATCTTTTAATCCAACTCGTTCTAGTGCATCAAGAGCTTTTTGGCGCTTTTCCGAGGTCGAAACCCCACTTAAAGTCATCCCCATTTCCACATTATCGGTTAAGCTTAAGTGAGAAATCAAGTTATAACTTTGAAAAATAAAGCCAACGCTATTATTACGGTAAGCATCCCAGTCCTTATCTTTAAAGTTTTTGGTTGATTTACCGTTGATGACTAAGTCACCGCTATCGTATTGATCAAGGCCACCTACGATATTTAAACATGTTGTTTTACCTGACCCACTGGGACCGAGGATGGCAACAAACTCATTTTTTCTAAAACTCAAGTCAACTCCATTTAAAGCTGCTTGAGTGAATTCGCCAACAGTATAACTTTTTTTAATATTTTTTAATTGAAGCATATGATAACCCCTCTCTTCACATACAGATGTATTTCATATAACAATAAACATCAAGTCATATTGTTAGTGTACTAATAATTTAACATACAATTATTAACTAATTATGAACAAACCTGACTCATTTTATTCCTTTTCTAGTGTAAACGTTATTTCAAACCCTTGAATATTTGTCTGGTTTTAGTTTTTTCGATATACTTATTAACAAAGAGTAAGGGAGGATGAGAAAATGATTAAGATAATGGTAGTAGAAGATGATGTTAATATTGGAAAATTAATGAAGACAGTGTTAAATCAAAATGGCTATGAATCGATTTTAGCACGTGATGGGTTAGAAGCATTGGATGTGTTAGATAAGCAACATGTGGATTTAATGGTATTAGATATTATGATGCCTAATATGGATGGCTATGAGTTGACAAAATTGTTGCGTGATGAGAGTAATGACATTCCCATTCTAATGGTAACCGCCAAGGATACCTTAAAGGATAAAAAGCAAGGGTTTATGACTGGCGTCGATGATTATATGGTGAAACCCATTAACGAGGAAGAATTTATTTTAAGAATCGGAGCTTTATTACGCCGTTCAAAAATTGCCAATGATCATGTTCTTGTTATTGGAATGACTCAATTAAACTACGATGAGTTAGTGGTTATTTCTAAACAGGAAAGAATCGCTTTACCTAAGAAAGAGTTTTTATTGTTGTTTAAATTTCTGTCTTATCCCAATAAGATTTTTACCCGACGTCAACTCATTGATGAAATTTGGAGTTTTGAAAGTGACACAGATGAACGAACGGTAGATGTCCACATTAATCGGTTGCGCGAGCGGTTTAAAGAAAATGGTGATTTTAAGTTGGTGACAGTTCGTGGGCTAGGCTACAAGGCGGTGTTGGGATGAGGTGGTTTAAGTTTAAGATTAAATCAGTAAAAATGGAGCTAGTTTGGTTTGTGTTTTTTATTATGTTAGCTTCTTTTATGTTAACGGGATTATTAATTTTTATTTCCCACCAAGTGGAAATTTATTGGGTCAGTAAAATTTATCGAAGCCCGTTTCCCATTTTACTTATTATGTTTTTTGCGGTCAGTGTCATCATTGGGACCGGTCTATCATTTGCTTTCAGTCGCTATTTTTTGTTGCCTATTCAAAAGCTAATCCAAGCTACAAAAGAGATAACAAAAGGAAATTATAATGTGAGAGTTCAGTATCGAGATCGGGAAAAAGAGCTGGGGAGATTAATGCATAGTTTTAATGATATGGCGCAAGAATTAGCAAGTGTGGAGATGTTTAAGACGGATTTTATCAACTATTTTTCTCATGAATTTAAAACTCCTATTATCTCCATTCGCGGTTTTGCTAAACAATTACAACAAGTTGAATTATCAGCGCAACAGCGACAAGAGTACGCCGAAATTATTTACAAGGAATCAGAACGTTTAGTCAAGTTATCCACTAATGTCTTAGTGTTAACAAAGTTAGAAAACCAAACGATGGTCACAAATAAAAAGCAGTTTTCTTTAGATGAAGAACTGCGACATTGTATTTTGTTACTTCAGGAAGAATGGGAGGAAAAAAACCTGGATTTAGAAGTTGATTTAGAAGAAATTCAGTACTATGGCAACGAAAAAATGCTGTCACAAGTTTGGATTAATTTAATCGGAAATGCCATTAATTACAGCCACCTGGGAGGAAAATTATCAATTAAGTGTTTTAAAAGGGGAAATCGAGTCAAGGTAAGAGTTGAAGATAGGGGCATTGGCATGACGGATGAGACTTTATCTCATATTTTTGAAAAATTTTATCAAGGAGATTTATCTCATAAAACGACAGGAAATGGGTTGGGGCTCTCCATTGCCAAGCGAATTGTTGATTTATGCGCGGGAACCATCACCGTGAAAAGCCAATTAGGCAAAGGGTCCACTTTTATTGTTTATTTGCCTGTTGAAGATTCTGATACGTAAAGCAAAAAAGTCAGGAACAACTAGGTAGGGTTCACGTTACTCTACCTTTTTTGCTCCTGGATTAAAAGGTGATGAAAGTGATGCTTAATCAAAAGAAAGGATTGTTGTTCTTAAACTATCCTATCCTTTCAAATTGGCTTGTTTTTATCTATACACCTCTAGATCATACTAGCAATGAATCCCAATCTATTTCAAAAGCAATCGGATAGCTATAGTAGCTTAAAGAAAAAAACGATTGCACGTATACCTAGCAAGGCTTTATCAACTTTACACTGAAAACGGGACTCTAGACTATGAAAAATTTCAAAAAGTAATTCTTTAACAAAATTAAAGATACATTATAAGCGGTCTAAACAGAAATTTATGCTTTTCTATATTTATAAATTATTTAATGACTTTAATGGTGAGCTTAATTTATCTATTAGTCGTTAATCAAGATGTGGGTTTTCACGCTAAAAAATTTAACTAAACGTCACGATTTATTAAAAAAGATTTATAGTTGACTGTTTCATAAGCATCTTAGATGATTATAAGCTTGGTTTTGTTATGATAGAATCATTAGCCCGTTATGATTTTGGGATTCAAATCATAACAGGCTAATTTTTAATAAAAGAATTACTACCGACTACTGTTTCACTAATAAAACGATAAATGCTTAACATAATTGCTTAAGCGCAAGGGGATCTTATTGTGATTAAGTCATCAGCAAAAAACTACTTGATATTTAGCAGGATTATCTCCAGCTTGCTCAATTCGGTCCATGTGCTCAGAATTATGAGTATTGAACGAAAAAATAACTATTTTTAATTTATTTACAAGCATTTGAGTAGTTGAAACCCCTATGAGGGAGGCCTTGTTTTTCATCTGCATCACACATTAAAAAGATGGGATTACCGTAGTAAAATTTTGGAGTCTGTCTTTCTTTCAGCATAGTATTTCTCCTATAATCACGAAGTAAAACGCTAACAAATAAACAAAATTATTTTATTGTATTCCTCACTTTTTTAAGCAAACTCTATGAAATTATGATATTATTTTAGGTCAAATTCTAAAAATATAGTATTTCTGTAGAAAATGTATAGAATAACAGCTTATATTTATGGAAATGAAAATAAATAATGATGAAAACGAGAACTTTAATTTTAAATGGGCAGTCATGGTGATCGAGCATTAAGTTACGATTACAAATTGAGGTTACTCTAATGAGCAATTTCACTAGAAGAATGTTGAAGATGAGTATCCATAAGGTTAAGTTGATCCTATCAATGAATAGATCGTATTTTTGTGTCGTAGAAAATAGCTATTAACCTATTCGCAAAAGAAAAATAAAACCCGACATTAATATACAAAAAACCACATTTTTTTTATTTATGGTTTTTCACTCTTAGGGTATAATATATTTTGCACATAGTTTAAAATTAGTTTATTGGAGGAATTTATGAGATTTACAGCTGATATTATACTTAAACGGGTTCAAGATGGTAAGATGGTTGAGCGTTTTATAGCTGATTGTTTTACGAATCAAAGTAAGGATCCTAAATTTGCTGAATTTCTTGCTTTTCTAAGCTCTCATGAAGCTTATATAGAGGAAGGGGTAGAAATGGCTTATGATGGAAATATTTCTGTGAATGGAGTTAAAAAATCAGTAAGCAAAGAGTTTTTATATGAATTATATGATAATTTAGATTAAAAGCGCACTAAAGGACTCTTATTTAAGAGTCCTTTAGTGTGTTTAGGCATTTAAATAAGTTCGTAAAATAAGACGTTATTTGTCTTTTCTTTTTATGAAGTTTATACTACATTAGATGATGTACTATTTGTTTAAACACTTTATCTCAAAGACAAAGTAAAGAGCTAAAATGAGGTGCGATATCATATTAACATTTGTTCTAATTAGAATAAACTAAGAATATGATTAAAGTAGTTTTAGTGGGAGTTGAGCTATATGCTTCAAGAATTAAATATAGAAATGGTTATCCTTTATTTAGAACAATACGGAGGGTATTTTTTGTTTTTGCTAGTTTTTTTAGAATATTTAAAACTACCTATTTTTCCATCTGGCATTATTTTACCAGCAGCAGGAATGATGCTTGCCCGTGAAAATGCCAACCTTTTAGGCGCTGTTATGGTTTCATTAATAGCTGGGCTCTTTGGGAGTTTGAGCTCTTATGGTTTAGGGTATTATCTAGGATATACCATGCTTGAAAAAGCGTGCAAAAAATCTAAAGGAATGCAAAGAGTCAAAGATACAACAGCTCATTATATGGATCGCTATGGCGATAAGGGGCTTTCACTCATTCGGTTAGTTCCCGTTGCCCGCACTTTAGTTTCAGTTGTAGCAGGATCCATTCACATTAAGTTAGTTCCTTTTATCCTTTATTCTGCTGTCGGCATCTTTATGTGGAATTTGATTTTTATGTTTTTAGGATATACCTTTGCTAACCTGTTTTTCTAACGGGATGGAACTTAATTTTCGATTGCTGTCAGATTTAAGTTCTGTAGCCGTTAAGAGATAGACTGAGGACCAATTCATTCATTTCGATCGCTCAAGCTCTAGTTGTAGATTAAATAATCTGACAATTAGAGTTTTTTTGTGAGCATGACTGCAAACAAAAAACTTGTAGGAAGTAGGTATAAGTCTCTACAAGTTTAAAGTTTCTTGAAAATTTAATTAATGTTTAAAATGGTTACTTTTTCACGAGTCATGGATTGGATGCTGCGTCGGACACCTTGAGCGCCAAGCCCTGATTTTTTAATTCCAATAAACGGGAAATGATCAGGTCCTCGCTCTGTACGACTGTTGATTTGAACAGAACCAGTTTGAAGCTTTCGTGCCATTTTTATTGCTTGATTGATATCTTTTGTGAAGACACTTGCTTGTAAACCATATTCTGACTCATTAGCAATGGTAAGAGCTTCAGTCATTGAATGGATGCGAATAATAGGTAGGACTGGACCAAAGGGCTCTTCCCAGGCTAATCTCATATTTGCTGTGACGTGGTCGAGTAAAGTAGGATAGATTAAATTTTTGTCTCGTTGATGGCCGACAATAACTTTTGCTCCTTTTTGGATAGCTTCGTCAATTAATCCTTGGACAAAATCAGCTGAATTCTGGTCTATCAACGGAACAACGGTTGCACCGTCTTCTGGTGATCCGACACTTAACTTTTCAACTTCTGATTTAAGTAAAGCGACTAACTGATCGGCAACTTTTTCATGAACGATAACTCGCTTAATGGCCGTACAGCGTTGCCCAGAATAGGAGTAGGCTCCAGAGACAATTTGTTTTGCAGCTAAGGTTAAATCAGCATCTTCACAAACAATAGCGGGATCTTTTCCACCTAGTTCCATGACCATGGGAATCATTTTGGCATGTTTAGCAATTTGTTCTCCAGTTAAGGTTCCACCAGTAAAAGAGATCATGTTAATATCAGAATGTTCGACTAAGTAATTCCCGATCACTGAACCTCGGCCAGTTACCAGGTTTAAGGCCCCTTTGGGTAACCCTGTTTTTGCTAGCGCCTCAATCATTTTAGTGCCACTAATAGCTCCTTGTGTAGCAGGCTTAAAAATAACGGTGTTTCCTGTAATTAACGCAGGTGCTATTTTAGCTGCAGCTAAATTAATGGGATAATTAAAGGGTGAGATTGCTAACACAACCCCCAATGGCACTCGCTCGACTATCGCCATCTTAGCATCACTTCCACCCGGAAAATGGTCACCGTTTAAACTTTCGCCATTAGTATGAATGGCATCTTCAATAGTATAACGAATGAGTTCTACAGTTCTCTCTATTTCTTTGATGGCGTCTTGCTTGGATTTACCTACTTCTCGCATGCTTATATCAGCTATTTCTTCCTTCATGTTCAATAATTCATCTGCCCATGCCTGAAGATATTTCCCTCGTTCATAAATACTTAAGCTTTCCCACTCTAATTGAGCTTTTTTTGCTATTTGAATCGATTCATTGACTTCCTCTTGGGTAAGTGCTTGAACTGAACCGACGACTTGGTTATTATAAGGAGATTTAATTGTAATTACTTCATTTGATGAACTTCGTTTCCAGTCGCCATTAACATAATATAAATGGTTTTGTTCCATAGTTGATCTCTCCCTTCTAGAATAATATACTAGAAATTTACAATGGGAGCAAATTATATGCTTTGAACATCATCATTTTTTAGAGCTTATTAAAAGGAAAACTCCTAGGATTAGTTCATTTAATTATGTCGAAACAACAACCACGAGTTTTTGAACACAGCGTCTACTATAAGGCTATCTTCTAAAAATTAGTTTAGTCTGTGTCGCAATATTAATTATAATTCAGGCTTCAATTGCTAAATAAAAAAAGATATTCATTTCAATGCTTAGCTTTATGGTCCCGAAAAAGATCATGATTTAAGCATGCTCCATACATTAGGGAATGGCTACAAATCATGTTCATCGAATGGGATTAGGCACATTTAAAATTTAAAGTCACCTTATTAAAAATAAATTTGACTTAAAAGAAGCTAAATGTTTTTATAGGTTATATCGAGTAGTAGATGTTTATTGCATCAACTAATGCTCGTTTTTAATGATAATTAGAACGTAGAGAATGAAGCTCCATCTCTGTCAGACCGGTAATTCGTTGAATGGATTCCAAAGAAAGTCCTTCCTTGAATAGCTTTTTAGCAATCAAATTAGTTTGTTCTTCTCGTCCTTCTTTTCGTCCTTCGTCTTTATAGAAGGCATAGGCTGATTTTCGATCTTCTCTCGCTTTTTCAATGATATCGATCATGTTTCGTTCCTCCTGTTCTAAGTTTTGATAAGCTATGATTTGACACGCATCTTGAATATAATCAGGGGCCGTTCCTTCGACTGTTCCCTTAGTAAAATAATTAATCCAATGCATTAAGTGTTGCTGACGAAAGGGTGGATTTCGCGTTAGTTCAAAAAAGCTTAGCTTTAACAAATGTGATGGCCTTATTTTACGATTTTTTAAGTAGTTCTGATTTTCAAGGTCACAAAAATCATAGTGCTTTAAGCTATCTGAAGACATGGTTTGCTCGTCTAGGCTAAAGTCTAAAATACTTAAGCCGTAGACCGGGTATAACGAACGATACTTAGCTTGTTGTTCATCACCGACTTCAACTGGATAATGACGGGGTTGTCCATAGTTTGAAGCATATTGGGTAACCAAATAATAAAGGGCTCGTTCTAAATAATATTTTTGACGCTGAACTTGCATTTCGATGGTAATAACGCTTTTATTACTGAGTCTAGCGACTACATCCACCTCTGTAAAAGCTAATTTTTTGTTGTTTAATTCATAAAAAGTCTCGATGTTATATGGTGTTTCAATGTGAATGGAGTCTACTTGAATCTGGTAGATATCTTGAATTAAGCCCTTCAAAATATGAGCGTATCGTTGATCAGCAAACACTTTTTTAAACAACAAATCATTTTTTCCGACGTAAGGTGTTCTCAAAATTATCTCCTCCTAATTTTTATCCTCGTCATAAGATACATAAAAATTCGGACTTTTCCTTTTAGAAAATGAAAAATTAAGAGTTAAAACCCCTTTTTATAAATGGAAGAAAGCTGATTTATGTCTCTGACACAGATTAAATACACCTTTTTGTCGCCTGTCTTTAATTCATGTCTTCTTAGTTCTATTTTATCACATGACAAGGTGAGTAGGATTAAACTTTATCATTTAGTTAAAAAATTTTTACAGAAAAGAAGGAGCAACCTCGATATCTATCAAGATTTAATAATTGAAAAAGCTTAGATAAAAACAGAGACAAACTGAGATAGAGACCTTTGTCAACTTATTACGGTGATAAACTTTAAAGTTTGGAATAGATCAGATATTATTGAGTTAAGGAACGAAAACGAAAGGGAGTGACTATACAATGTCCGATATAAGATTAGGGATTGTCTTTTTGGTAAATCTAGATAGCATCAGTTTTTTAACGGGTATGAGGGTGCACATCAAGCAAATAATAAGCGTATTTGGTGTTTCTTTTCATTAGTTTAGTCAATCCTTTTTGGGATGCAGTTGCTGCTAGTTTATGGTGCTTGGTTTGAGATTGTTTTTTTGGATCTTCGTAAGTGGAAGTATAGCTTATGGCATAATAGGGGCGCTTAGGTTGAAATTTGGTTGCGATAAAAAGCAAGCATTTTTGAGAAGAATAAAACAAACCAATGGTTTTAGATGAGACGACCATGGGATATGGGTCCTGTATGACATAATCCCGATGAGAAGGCTCTTTGGTGGCGTCACACTTTGGACAGGTCATCACTAATCATTAGGCTGATACTAGTTCCAAACCGCTATTTTCTGATTTTTATCATGTTCATGGTAATGGTATCGTTACTGCCTTTATTTTTAATATAACATCATTCCCACCTTATTAAATAAGTCTATGTGGATGAACTTCGATTTCTGACTCATAGGGTAAAACCATCACTTGACAAATAAAATCTCTATACGACAAAGCTTAGATGTGATATTATAGTTTTAATTCTAATTTTTAGCCGGCTATTAATATGAAAAGCGAAATTAGGTGCAAAGGACTCGGAGTAAGTTTATTTTTAAATTATGAAAGCAGATCAAGCCGCTTACTTTAAAAAGATCTTAAAGTAAGCGGTCCATGTGAATGTGAGGTAGGAGTTGAGATGATCCATAAAACAGAGTTAACGCAAGCAAAAGACAAAATTGATTCCTTGATATATGAGATGGAAAAAGCGATTTATGGAAAACGAGAGGTTATTCAGCTCACGGTTACAGCTTTACTTGCTGGAGGCCACGTGCTATTTGAAGACGTTCCAGGTGTGGGAAAGACCATGATGATTAAAACACTAGCTCAAGCTATTATGGGAGACTTTAATCGGATTCAACTAACGCCTGATTTGTTTCCGAGTGATATTCTGGGGGTTTCCATCTTTAATTCTCATACAAACGAATTTGAGTTTCGGAGAGGCCCAATTTTTACGACTCTCTTGCTCGCTGATGAAATTAACCGCACCACACCCAAGACACAGTCAGCACTGTTAGAAGCCATGTCTGAAAATCATGTCACCATGGATAATCAAACTTATCAATTGGATGAACACTTTTTTGTGTTGGCGACGCAAAATCCCATCGAGTATGAGGGGACATACCCGATGCCTGAAGCTCAGTTGGATCGATTTTTATTTCGGTTACACATCGGCTACCCATCATTTGAAGATGAACTGAATCTTATTTTAGCTCGAAAACAACAAGAGCCCAATCAAGTTGCGACGGTGATGAACCATGAGGAATTGACGATGCTTAAAAACTTAGTTAAAAAGGTTCATATTGGGGAAAAAGTAGCCCGGTATGCCTTGTCCTTAGTTTCCAAGACACGAGATCATCCAGAGATAAAATTGGGAATTAGCCCGAGAGGGAGCTTAGCTTTTTTAAAAGCTGCGCAAGCCTTTGCTTTAACAGAAGGACGTGATTTTGTGACGCCGTTTGATCTTCAAAAAGTATTATCTGCTACATTTTGCCATCGAATTGTGATGGCAAGCAATCGCATCTCCTCAGAGAATCGGTTAGACCAAATCATGGCTGATATGATGGGTGCCATAGATGTTCCAGTAGGTAGATGAGATGAAAAAAAAGCTAGTCATTTTTTCGAGACATGTTTTAGTTGGAAGCTGTTATTTTCTGATTGTCCTTTATGCGTTTATCTTTAATAATACTTCTGGTTGGTTTATGTTTTATTTCTTTACTGCTGTCTTGAGCTTAAGTCTGTTAGCGGTTGTTGCTCCCTTTAAAAAATTGCAGTTAACAAACGAGACAAATCCCTTTTTTCATGAAGGGAGCAAGGTAAACTTGGAGCTCGCTTTACTTAAAGGTTGGTCGATTCCCGGTTTAGGAGTTCGAGTTGAACGGTTTCCAAATGGCAATAGCAAGGCTGGTTTGGAATTACAAGATCCGTTTTTCTTTACAGGTAAAAAACAATTACGACAGTTTGAGTGGTTACCTAAAAAACGCGGAATCTATCACGATTTATCACTAACGATGATGAGAAGTGATTTCTTCCAGTTATTTTCCGGCGTGACGACTCTTAAATTAGAAACGGCAATCTATGTCTTACCAAAGAAAAATGAACGCTGTCTCGAGGAGCTAAGGGCAGTGATTCATGAAATAAAAGATTCTAAAGGGTCTCAAAGTTTGTTTGATATTAAAAAATATCGTCTATATCAAGATGGGGATTCATGGCGTCTCATTGATTGGAAGCAATCGGCTAGGAATCGGGACCTTATAGTAAAACAATTTGAAACGGAAAAGGAATTTCCGCTTCATCTCATTTTTTTAGGCGGTGATAGTCAAAATTTTGAAGAAATGTTGAGCTGTTATTACACATTTCAAAAAAACTTAAGCTCACAGATAAACTTTGACCAAACCATTATCGGAGAGGACGGGTGCTGTTCAGTATCAGATGAGTTATTTGCCAAGCTAACGCCTTATCAAGAAATCCCTCGCTCGTTAACAGGAATAGAATCTATTAAGGAAAAAACGGTGTTCATTTTTTTAACCTTTGAAAAACTACCACTTCCTGATCCCATTAAAAAGTTAGAAAGACATAACCATATTTATTATATTGGATTAGCTGGTGATGAACTTTATTTGGAAAAAGCAAACATGAAATGAAAGGAGGAGGAAGAAAAATCAGTTATTTAAAAGCGAAATGGCTCCATGGCTTCATTTGCTTCATGGTTTTAGCTGCAGCAACCAAACCGTTTTTTGAAGCCAATGATCTAACTGATCCAAACTTTTTTATTTTTTTAATCGCTTTAATCTGTTTAGTGATCGGAGTTACGATTAAAAAAATAGTTCGCATGCCTCTTCTGGGAGTCATTATGACAGCGGGTTTATACCGTTACTTTCCCATGAATTCCTTATTTTCTTGGAATTGGTGGCATAAGTTTTGGGAGGCGCTCTTAGCAGAGATTGCAGAGTATTCATTAAGTACCCCTTTTTACGTTCCAGAAAAAATGGCTCTATGCTTCATTTTTCTGTTAGTCATTTTATTAATCGTTTTGTTTATTGACTACGAGATTTGGTCGTTTCCTTATTTCATTGTTGTTGGCTATTTGTTGTCATTGGAAGCGCTGATTAATAAAGAGCTGTTGGTAGAAATTATGATTATGACTGCTTGTACCTTTACTTTTGTTTTATTTCGGAAATGGGATCAAGTTCAAGCATCAAAGACAAAAAAAATAGCTGTGATGCAAGGCTTGTTGATCTTAATGCTTACTTTTAGTTTTGCTAGTCTCCTCCCTAGCTTTTTTGAAGACTCTCACGACCGGTTGGTTGCTATGACTATGCCAGTTCGCTCCCATTTAAATAGTCAAGGTTTTTACGGCAACTTGCAACAATATCGCATCAGAGGTACAAGGTCCTCGGGATTTAGTGACAACGATCGCCATTTAGGAGGTCCTATTTTAGACAATCATGACTTAGTTTTCATCGCTTATCAGGAAGCGGGTTATGTTTGGCGCGTGGAAACAAAAGGTGTTTACACAGGAGGAGGTTGGGACGAGTTTGAACAACAAAGTTCGGTAATTGAAGAGCTGCCCTATGAAATAAGGGATGTTTATCTGTCGCGGCTAGGTGAAAGAAGTTTAAATGAAGCCATTGTGGTACTAGAGCCTAGTGTTCCTTTTATTCCGTTACCTTACGGGCAAGTGCTGTTATCGCCAAGAGAAGGAGAGAGTCAACTTACAGATGGCCATCTCTATTATAACTCGTTAAGCAACCGTCTCATTCTCGATCAGCGAGAAACGGATAATATGAATGAGTTTGTGCTCTCAGTAAGAGAGCTTGAATATACACTTGAGGATTTACAAAATGAAGTTCATCCTAATGAAAACGATGAAATTTTAGCAGAATATTTACAACTTCCAGCGACACTACCTAGTCGTATTGCAGAATTAGCGGCAGAGCTTACTTCAGATTTAGACACTTATTATGAGCAAGTTGTGGCTATTGAAGCTTATTTAAAAACCAGTGGTAACTTTCGATATTCCAAAACGGATGCTTCTTTTATACCAGAAGGAAGGGATTATGTCGACTATTTTTTATTTGACACGCAAGTGGGATACTGTGATAATTTTTCAACGGCCATGGTTATCATGCTAAGAACGTTAGGAATTCCCGCTCGTTGGGCCAAAGGGTTTACTCAAGGCAATCAAATTGAACTAACTCATGAAGAATACAATCAATATGAAGTGTTAAACAGTCACGCTCATTCTTGGCCTGAAGTTTATTTTTCTGGAATCGGTTGGGTCCCTTTTGAGCCAACACCGTCTTTTGTCAACGCTTATCAAGTCAATGCGTTAGCAGCAGCAAGGGATTTAGCTTCAGACTTAGAAGAAGATCAAGAAGTTGAGGCTACACTAGAGGAATTAGAAATAGATTCAACTCTAACTGATTCTACTGAAAACCTATCTGACCCGACCCATGAAAATGCTGATCGCAATGAGAGACAAGCAGTCCTTAACATTTGGCCAGTGGTAGTGGCTCTGCTCATGATTATAGCTTTGATGACGGGGATTATGGGGGTTGTGGTGATCGTCTTTATCTTTAAAAACTTTCATTGGCTCAGCTTTATGTTGTATATGAGCCTTTGGGCTCGGGATTTTGAAGAAACTTATAAGCGACTCTTAAATAGCTATCGTTTCTTTGAGGCGAGATTACCAGGTGAATCGTTAGCCGACTATGCGAGGCGAATTGAGCATAAATCCCTAATTCCCATTGAAAGCTTTTTAATGCTCACAAATCGCTACGAAGCCAGTTTATATGGCGACAAACAAATAACCTTAAGCGAGAACAAACCTCTGTTTAAAGAAGCTGCTAAATTGCTCTATCAAAATTTAAAGTTTGGACCCTTTAACATTTAAAGAGGGAGTCTTTAAAAACCTTGCCGTATTCCCTATAGGATGACGAATTTTTCTATAGGGTTTTTTTTATCTAGCTCAATTCAGAGGATTGATCAAACACTAGTTCAGTTTATTAGATGGAGGGGTTAACCAATGTTTGCCAAGTTTTTTTCAGTTTAGTTTTAAATGGTTCTGTTTGGATTTGACAAGCTACTGGGAACAAGCTATGATTAAATTAGTTAATATGATGAATAAGTTTTAGGGAGGTAAATGATGAGTGTTTATACCTATAAATGTCCCCATTGTAGTGGTGGCTTAAACTTTGATCCCGAAAGTCAAAGCTTTACATGTGAATATTGTGAAAGCCATTTTAGTAAAGAAGAAGTGGAAGCTAACCAACCCAAAATAGATCCGGAAGAAAAACGAATGGATTCAGAACCAGAATCGGATGAGGCAGTCTTTTATTCGTGTCCTAGCTGTGGAGCCGAGGTGTTAACAGATAGGACTACTGCTGCCACGACTTGCTTTTATTGTCATAGTTCAGTCGTTCTTTCTGATCGCTTATTGGGAGCTTTCAGACCCGATGCAGTGATTCCATTTACGATCCCTAAAGAGCAAGCAATCGAAACGTTTTTACAATGGACCAGAAAAAAGTGGTTTTTACCTAAGGATTTTTCTAGTGACCGCCAAATTGCAAAAGTAACCGGAGTTTATTTTCCCGTTTGGTATGTAGATTGTAATGTCTTTGCTGATTTATCAGCTAAAGCAACCAAAATACGGACTTGGCAAGATCATAATTTTCGTTATAAAGAGACCAGTTTTTACAATTTATCACGCAGTGGGGAGGTACGAATTAGTAATATTCCTAAAAAAGCTTTAAATAAAAAAGAGAGTGAGCTTTATGAGACCGTTTTACCTTTTGATGAAACTAAAGCAGAAATGTTTACCACAGCGTATCTTTCTGGTTTTCAAGCAGAAAAGCGGAATATTGATTCTGAAATGCTTCAAGATGAAGTCAAAAATGAGACCATGCGTTATTCAAGAAACCTCTTTGATCAAACGATTACGGGTTATACAACTGTCCAATCAGCAAATTTTCATATCAACAAAATGAATGTAAAATGGAAATATACTTTGTTACCTGTTTGGACGATGACTTACCAAGATCTCAAGCAAACTTATTACTATGTGATGAACGGTCAGACGGGGAAATTGAGTGGAAAATTACCTGTGGATCGAAAAAAGTTGGGGTTGGTGAGTGCAGGAATTTCAACCTTGATATTTATCGTGCTGTTACTGGTGAATAGGGGGTATTTGGGAGCATGAAAAAACAGCTAAAATTATGTAAGATTATTTACTTTATCACGTTCTTATGCCTTTTTTTCAAGCCCACGATCTTAGTTAACGGAGAAACAGGCAATCAACGAGTTTTTGATGGTGCGAATTTATTGACGACAGAACAAGTCTACCAGTTAGAAGAAGTCATTGATAGCTTACAACAATTAACGGAAGCTGATGTGGTCATCGCAACGACAGAGGATGCTCGAGGAAAGTCTACTTTTGATTTTGCCGATGAGTTTTATGATGACCATCAGTTTGGTGTTGGAGCTGCTGACAGTGGGATGTTATTATTAATTGATCTGGACAACCGAGAATTTTACATCATGACCGAGGGGAGAATGATTGATTATTTCACGGATGCTAGAATTGAAGCGATGCTAGATCATATGGCAGACTTCATTGAGGTTGGCGACTTTTTTGAAGCGGCTGGGAGTTTTTTAAGAGAGGTGGAATATTTTTATAAAATGGGGCCAGTCGAAGGACAATATCGCCTAACTGATCAACGAGTTTTTGACAGAGCCCAAATATTAAGTGAGCAGGAAGTTGAAGAATTACAGCGCCTTATTAACGCTTTAGAGCTCACAATGGATCTCGATCTTATTGTGGTAACAACTGACGATTTACAAGATAACACCCCAAGTGACTATGTTGCCTCTTTTTATGAAGCGGCTGGTTTTCATTTGCGAGATCGCCTAGACGCTGCTCTTATGTTAATAGACTTGGAGCACAACGAAATTTTTATCGCAGCAACAGGAAGCATGCAAGATTATCTTCCCGACAGTCGATTAGCGATGTTAAAAGAGACCATCTACGACGATATCGAACAAGGACAGTATTTTCAAGGGGTGCAAAGTTTTTTAAGAGGAGTTGAAACCTTCTATGAAGAAGGGGCTCTACGTCCACCTATAACGGTGCAAGAGGTTGTGACCATGTTGGTCATCTCCATTGCCAGCGGACTGCTTTTTTACGGGTTCGTGGTCTTTAAGTACCAAAGAAATCCGAAAAAATTAACTTTTTCCTCAAAACAAAACAGTCAGATTAATTTGACGAAACAAATAGATGCCTTCATCCATAACCGAATCTCAAAAACAAGGATTCCCAAAAATCCGCCTCCTTCAAGTACTGGTGGCTTTTCTGGGGGGGCAGGTGGGACTCGAGGTGTAACTCGCAGTACGACTCGAACAGCAAGTAGTGGGCGGTCACGTGGCGGTGGTGGGCGTAGCTTTTAAGACGATTTAAAACTATTGATGTTTTAAAATTAAAGCTCTTTATGGTCACTGACTTGTGTGTGCGAATTAAAAAATTCGCCGTCAGTTTGGACTCACGATCCTCAACTTTTAAGGTCCAGTTTTGCAGAAAAAAGCTTCGTCATGCTAGTCTGATTTTAGAACCGAATAAGTATCAAACACTAAAAAAGGTCACTCGAACTAAAACAACTATATTTGCTATTTTATCTAAGGCATAAGTCTAATTGAATAGCAAATTTTTTGTCTAAAATAAACATTTAACCCATAAAAAAAGAGCTAAAAGGGCGTCGTTAAATTCCCTTTAACTCATTAAAAACTTAGAAGTGGCGAGCATCTTCCATTAATAAATCACCATAGTTTTGCTGCCTTAAAGCTTCATAGACTAAAATAGCAGCTGTATTGGATAAATTTAAGGAGCGAACATTTTGGGTCATCGGAATGCGCAAGCAAGTTTCCAGGTTAGCTTCGATTAAATCTTTAGGTAAGCCTGTTGTTTC
>Ga0153980_1000221_pt1 | contig 27978 bp, 23 predicted proteins | sample TSGA064MetaG_FD_104722 | JGI IMG/M metagenome (GOLD analysis project Ga0153980, IMG submission 104722) | Attine ant fungus gardens microbial communities from Georgia, USA - TSGA064 MetaG | ecosystem: Host-associated > Fungi > Mycelium > Unclassified | place: USA: Georgia, Magnolia Springs State... | reverse complement strand
TAGTAAAAAATTTCGAACACAAATCTACAAAAACAAGTTCAGATAATGGTAGTAACTTGATAAGACTTTTGAATATAAATGATTAAAAATGTCTAAAATTTGTGGGTTTAAAAATATATCTCGCAGTTTTGGTTTCCGAAGAATTTACATCTAGATTGTACTACGGCGAAATGTTTTTATTAAAAGGATTGGAAAGCAGGTGAATCGATTGAGCAGGAGTGAAGCCTTCAGTTAATAAAAATAATTTTTTACCTTCTTTGTTTCTACAAACTCCGGCCATCAAAACTATATGTCCGGGACTGCCGCTGTAATTAAAATATCACCTGTTTTCAGATCAGCATTTTGGGATACCGGTTCTGTTTCTTTGTGGAGAGAAATCGTTCCGGCATAGGTAAATACCAGATCCAGGTAATTTGCTCGAATAAAAGACCGGAAATCACCATTTCTCCGTCAGATACTTCCAGTACCGTCTTGGAACATGCTGGATATGAAGCTTTAGGTTTTTTCTTTCCACAATATTAGTCTTTGTGAAATACCGCTGCCAAAGCTTCTGGTACTGGTTTTCCTCTTCATGGAACTGCTGCTGATAGTGTTTAAGATCTAATTTCTCTTCCGGATAAAAGAAGTCACAGGTTTCCAGATCATATAGAATTCCGTAATTTCTTCTAAGATCATAAATCATCCATTTTTGGTCCTGATAGCGGTCTTTGAAATGTTTCCGTATATGAGGAAGAACGTTAAAGTCGGGATCTATTTTAGCGAAAAAAACATCGTCCTGCATTTTTTCAAACCTGACAAAAGCAGTCATTCGGTGTCTTTCCCGATCGACAGATTTACAGATTTTTGAAATTGCCAATATATCATCATCCGCATAATTTTGAAGAATGTTTTCCGTAGGCTGCTGAATGGACTGCTTTATAGCTGATAGAATAAGCTGTTCCAATAAAGGATCTTCGGACAGAAAAACTTTCAGCAGCTGATGAATTCCCGATCTGCCGATATTCTGTTCCAATTTGTTGAAAACACGCTCCGCTTTATCACTTTGTGTAATAACTTCATGAATCTCAGCAAAGATATTTTCCTGATAAAACTTCTCCTTACTGAATATCTCTACGTCTTTATACCGGTATTCGAAAACTTCAAATACAGCCGTTAAAAGTCCGTCGAAACTTCCGTCATAGAGTAAGGTGGTCATTGGCGTTGTGTAATAATTTTCTGCTTTTTGTCATGCTGACGCAAGAATCTCTGTAAATTAATTTAGATTTTCACTCCACTTCATTCCGTTTGAATGACAACTCATTGTTTTCAATTTGTGTTTGAATTTAAAATAAAGTCAGCTGCTGCGAAAACTGATTATGAAACTTAGATGAACTTCCACCAATCAGTAATTTTCTCAGATTCTGATCCGTCAGATATTTCAGATACAAATTTCCGGCATTAAAATCTATAAAATATTTCGCACGGTTTACGGCAGCGCCAAGTTTTTTAAGATGATCCATATGTAAAACCTGAAAACGTCTGGCACTTACAATTTTTTTTGCCGTTTTCACTCCAATTCCGGGGATTCTTAAAATCATCTGATAATCGGCGGTTTGTAAATTTACCGGGAATTGATCCAGATGCCTCAAAGCCCAGCTTAATTTGGGATCTACCTCGAGATCAAGGAATGGCATATTCGGATCCAGAATCTCTTCCGCTTTAAAGCCGTAAAACCTCATCAGCCAGTCAGATTGATACAGCCTGTTTTCCCTCAGCATCGGAACTTCTGTTGTTAATGAAGGCAGCCTTTTATCTTCCAGAACCGGAACATAGCCGGAATAATAGACTCTTTTCAGGTTAAAATTTTTATAAAAATGGTCTGCAACTTTAATAATCTGCAGGTCATTTTCATTGGTAGCCCCGACGATCATCTGCGTCGACTGTCCGGCAGGAGCAAATTTCGGAACTTTCCTGAAAATTTTCTTTTCGTCATTATATTGTGTAATCCCTTTTTGGATATACCGCATAGGATTGATCATATCCTGGCGGTTTTTTTCAGGAGCCAGCAGTTTCAAGCCGCTTTCTGTAGGGATTTCGAGGTTGATGGATAACCTGTCGGCATACATCGCCGCTTCCTGCATCAGCTCATCACTTGCTCCCGGAATAGATTTTAAATGGATGTATCCGTTAAAATTTTCTTCCAGCCTGAGTTTCTTGGCTACTCTTACCAGGCGTTCCATCGTAGTATCCGCATTTTTAAAGATCCCGGAACTTAAAAAGAGCCCTTCAATATAATTTCTTCTATAAAAATTGATCGTTAAATCCACTGCTTCTTCTACAGTAAAAGCAGCTCTTTTAATATCGTTTGAACTTCTTGAAACGCAATAAGCACAGTCATAAATACAGTGATTGGTCAATAGAATTTTCAGAAGAGAGACACATCGTCCGTCTTCCGTATAGGTATGACAAATTCCGCTTATGGAGCTGTCTCCTAAAGCACCTTTGGTGTTTTTCCGTGTACCTCCGCTGGAAGAGCAGGAAACATCGTATTTCGCAGCATCAGCAAGGATTTCAAGCTTTTCTTTTAGACGGTCAAAATTCATTTTTAGTTAAAAATATCAACTTGTATATCTTATTATGTTCAAAATTAGGTCCAAAATTGAGAAAAATCACACTTTTTTAAAGAAAGTTATCAACAATAGAAAGCTGCAAAATCATTATATTTACGGTTCACTAAAGTTATACTATGAATCATCAACCAATCGAAGGTTTTTCCAAGCTTACGAAACAGGGAAAAATCGACTGGCTCGTTAACGAATATCTTGAAGGAAACCAGGAATATCAACATATACTCAAACAATACTGGAACGAAAATGCTGATCTTCAGAAACTTCATGAAGAGTTTTCTGAAAATACCATTTCCAATTTCTATATGCCTTATGGGATCGCACCGAATTTCTTAATTGATAATAAACTGGTGGCACTTCCTATGGCTGTTGAAGAAAGTTCAGTAGTTGCTGCAGCTTCTAAAGCCGCAAAATTCTGGATTGATAAAGGAGGGTTTAAAACAACCATCATCAATACCGAAAAATTGGGACATACCCATTTTATATTTAACGTAGAACCGCATAAACTATTGCATTTCTTTAATTTTAATTTAAAGAAAAAATTAATGGCAGCTACGGAAAGCATCACGTCCAATATGAGAAAGCGTGGCGGCGGAATTTTAAATATTCAGCTGATTGATAAAACTTCAGAAATGCCTGATTATTATCAGCTGAAAGCAAGTTTTGATACCGTAGATTCCATGGGAGCGAATTTTATCAATTCATGTCTGGAACAGTTTGGTAAAACACTAAAAGCAGAAATTGCAGACAGTACAGATTTTACCCAGGAAGAAAAAGATTCTCTACAAATTGTGATGAATATCCTTTCTAATTTTACCCCGGATTGTATCGTAAGAGCTGAGGTTTCCTGTAAAATAGAGGATTTAAAAGACGACAGCGGAATTTCCAATGAAGAATTTGCGAGAAAGTTTAAACAGGCCGTTACCATTGCTGAAATAGAACCTTTTCGTGCAACAACCCATAATAAAGGGGTAATGAACGGGGTGGATGCAGTAGTAATTGCCACGGGAAATGATTTCAGAGCAACGGAAGCTTGTGCACATGCGTATGCAGCGAGAGACGGACAATACAGATCTTTGACCCACTGTACAACAGATAACGGTGTTTTCAGATTCTGGATCGATCTTCCGATTTCTGTGGGAGTTGTGGGAGGTTTAACGAATCTTCATCCTTTGGTAAAATTCTCGTTAGCTTTACTTGGAAAACCTTCTGCTCAGGAATTAATGAGTATTCTGGCCGTTTCCGGGTTGGCCCAAAACTTTGGAGCATTACGTTCTTTGGTGACGACAGGGATTCAAAAAGGTCATATGAAAATGCATTTGTTCAATATTTTGAATCAAATGGGAGCTACGGAAGAAGAGAAACAGCATTTTGTGACGTATTTTAAAGATAAAACAGTGACCCACCACGAAGTTATCAACGAATTTAACAGATTAAGAGCTCAATAATGCTTCAGATTATCTTACCCATTATATTTATCCTCTTCGGAATCTTTTTAAAAGTTACGAAATCAAAAGGGTTTCAAAGTTCAAAGAAATTCTCCATTATGTTTATCATCTTGGGGATTTCTACATTGGTAGCCCGGTTTATTATCCTCTATTAAAATCAAAATAGTGAAAAGTAAGATTGTATTTTTTTTGCTCATCTCCGGTTTAAGTTTTTCACAACAGAAAAATTTAAAAATAACTGATTTGAAACCGAAGTCTGAAAATTCTGTTTTTCCATTGGTTTCTTATTCGGAGAATCCTAGGGTCGAAAATAAAATCAATACTTTTTTGCAGGTTGACCAGTTGGAGTACATTCCCGGAGCGGAAGGAAATCCTTTTAAGCTTGTTTCTGCGGGAAAAACGTCATATTCCAATTACGTTTATTTTTACAGTTGGGAAAAACTGGAAACCCCTAAAAATATTTTAAGTATTGCGCTGGATGGTGAAGCTTCAGGAGCTTATCCTGAAAGTTTTTTAATTTGGCGGAATTTTGATTTGAGAACAGGAAATTATATTAATGCTAAAGATCTTTTCCAGCCAAATGCCGTTAAAACAGTTGAAGGCCTCATTCAGAAACAGGTAAAGAAAGAAATTGATGATTTTCTTGTTCAGTTAAAATCAGAGAAAAATCCTTCAGAAGAAGTTTTGGATCAGATTGCTATCTATGAAGGGTGTTTTACGAAATATACCCTGGGAGATATCAAATATTATTTCGGAAAGGATAAAATAAGATTTATTGCAGGCAGATGTGCCAATCATGCAATGAGAGCTTTGGATGAGCTGGATAGCCATGTTGTTGAGTTCTCTTACAAAGAACTGGATACATATTGGAGTTCTTATGCGAAAAATTTGTTGTCCGGTTCTGCACAAATTGATAAAACAAGTCTAAGCAATACATTATATAAAGGAAAAATTGATGGAAAATATCCGATTACTGTTTTTATCAAACAGCTGTATGGGGATGGCAGTTTTTCTGCGATGTACTGGTATGATAAAAATAAGAAACTCATCGAGTGGAATGGGAAGATACAGGGCAACCATATTTCCCTTACGGAAAGCGATTATTATAGTGAGGAAGCCAGACAATGGATGCTGAGAGGTTTTGTAGAAGCAGATGTACAGGGTAATAAAATCATAGGAACCTGGCAGGATTATAAAACAAAAAAATATTTAAATCTAGAATTAGAAGAATTATAAAAATGAAAACAATAACGTTAGTCTTTGGTGCTGTTTACGGCATGCTGTCAGTAATTTTAGGTGCATTCGGCGCGCACGCTTTAAAGAAAATATTATCCGTGGAGAGGCTGGAAAGCTTCGAGACCGGAGTAAGATATCAAATGTATGCTGCATTCTTTTTATTGATTGCTGGGTATATTTTAAAATTTGAAACTTCATCGGAAAAATGGATTTCCATATTAATGATTGCAGGAACCATGCTGTTTTCATTCAGTATCTATTTCTTAAGCATGCAGGATTACCTGGGAGCTAATTTAAAATTCTTAGGACCTATTACTCCTCTTGGAGGATTATTGATGATCCTGAGCTGGGGAATGCTGATTCTTTATTTTGCTAAGAATAGAATTTAATAATAATCAGGATTTGAGCTATCAAATGCCAGGCTTAGGATTTTACCAAAGAAGTATACCATGAACAATCGTTTTTTATTATTTTTTCTTACCCTTATTTTTTCTTCTTTAAGTGTTCAAAATATCAATGCGCAAGAGAAAAATAAATTACTGGATAGAAATATTTTAACGGAAGTAAAAAATATACAAAAGCGTTTTTCTGATAGTCTTAATCGTTATGACTACAAAAAAGATTCTGCTGTATATCTTAGAAAATACAGAATTTTTTATAGTGAAAAAATAAAAAATCTGGAAAATCTTTATCAAAAAATCTATGATAAAGAAGTGATGATTGGAAAGATAGATCCAAATATTTCATTCAAAATAACCAATGGAGTACAAATAGAAAATAATGCATCTGTGGAAGGTGCAAAAAATAAATCTATTGATTTTACTGAGGTTGAAAATTATCAGCAACTTGAAGAGTTGAGAAAACAGCTGACGAAGAATTTTCCTGTTTATTTACTGGAAGATTATGAGGGTGGAATATATCGGTGTGTTCTAAATTTCAACATTGATGTGGATGGAAAATTCAAAAATGTAAAATACAGCGGATCGTCTAATACGGAATTCGGTATCATCAGTGCATTGTTTCTGTATGCAATTGGAACATTTGAAAAGCCTTTGTTTTATAACAAAATTCCTATTGTTCAGAATTTTTCGCAACCGATTGTGCTAAGGTTTGAATAAATGAAAAGATATGTAAAACAGGCATAATCAATCCTGATTCAGATCTTAAAATAAAAACAAATGATGAGATTCCTTATTTTTAAAATCAATTAAAATGAAAATTAATAGAAGAAGAAGGATCATCAGAACATTTGATCTTTTGGATCAGCCGATAAAGTTCAATCCTTTTGTATTCAGCCGTACTTTTTTCATGTGGGCGCTTACGGGCTTAGTAGGAGGAATGATCGCCGGAGTATATTGGATTGTATTGGATCATTTCACGGAATTATTAGCACATTTTCATGGCTGGATGGTTATTCCTACGATGGCCGTCTGCGGGCTCTTTGCCGGGCTTGTGATTCATTGTATGGGGGATCCGGGAGAAATTCATTTGATTGTTGATAACATAAGGTTTAATAAAGGAAAATTAGATCCTAAAAATAATCCTTCAATGATTTTATCATCCCTTTTTTGTGTTGCATCAGGCGGAAGTCTGGGACCTGAAGCACCTTTGGTTCAGGTAACGGGTTCTACAGGAAGCTGGCTGGGGAAAGTTTTCAGGCTGAAAGGAGAAGAATTACGCTCTTTAAGCATTGCCGGAATGGCGTCCGGGTTTACCGCTTTATTTGGGGCACCGCTCGGAGGAAGTCTTTTCTCGCTGGAAATATTACATCACAAGCATGCCGTAGAATATTATAAAGCAATTATTCCTGCTTTGGTTGCCAGCTGTTTCAGCTATGTGGTTTTTGCATTGATCATTCATTTGGGAATAGGAGCAACATGGGATCTGAAAGCCTATCATTATACCGGAGTCTATGATTTCGTCTATGCAGTAGCCTTTGGGTCTGTAGGAACACTTTTTGGCTGGATCTTTATTTTTGTTGTAAAATTTTTCAAGAAAATTTTTGAGTACAGAAAATTTCCTATCTATATTAAAACATTAACCGGTGGAATTATCCTTGGAATTATCGCTTTTTATTTTCCACTGACCCGATATTTCGGGCATAATGAGATTAATCAGCTCATCAACGGAAATTTTGCACTGAACTTTTTAATCAGTATCCTTATTTTTAAAATACTGGCGATTGCTATTACCGTAACATCCGGCTGGAGAGGTGGTTTTATTATCCCGCTGTTTTTTGTGGGAACAACCCTTGGGCTTATTATCCATCAGCTTTTTCCGTCAGTAGATACCACGCTGGCAATTGTAAGCTGTATGGCTGCTATTAATGCTTGTGTGACCAGGACCCCGATGAGTACAACAATTATTTTGGGAACATTAACCGGTTTTACGTATTTCGTTCCTATTCTTTTTGCAAGCTTAACCGGTTATTTTCTCGCTCCAAAAATTCCGTTTATCGGTTCCCAGTCTGAGAAATTAGCCGAAGAATAAGGCATATTTGAGAGATATGTTAAAAATCAAGTTCGCAACGCTTTAATTTTTAAGCCAAGAATCTTGAACTTCCATGTCTTTTTAGTAAATTTGTCAACCTTTAAAATTTAAAATAAAATAATAAAAATAATATGAATCTTCACGAGTATCAATCAAAAGAGATTTTATCAAAGTACGGAGTAGCAATACAACGTGGTTTCGTTGCTAATAATGTAGACGAAGCTGTAGCAGCTGCTGAAAAACTTACGGCTGAAACCGGAGCGCAGGCTTGGGTAGTAAAAGCACAAATTCACGCAGGTGGACGTGGTAAAGGTGGTGGTGTTAAGTTTTCTCCAAATATGGATAAACTTAAAGAAAATGCACAGAACATCATCGGAATGCAGTTGGTAACGCCACAAACTTCTGCTGAAGGTAAAAAAGTACACTCTGTTTTGGTTGCAGAAGATGTTTATTATCCTGGAGAAACTGAAACTAAAGAATTTTATGTTTCTATTCTTTTAGATAGAGCTGAAGGTAAAAATACAATCGTATATTCTACTGAAGGAGGAATGGATATTGAGCACGTTGCAGAAGTAACTCCTCATTTAATTCACAAAGAAATCATTGATCCTGCTTTAGGATTACAAGGTTTCCAGGCTAGAAAAATTGCTTTCAACCTGGGTCTTGAAGGAAATGCATTCAAAGAATTCACAAAATTCATTGCAAGTCTTTACAATGCTTATACTGGAATTGATGCTTCTCTTTTCGAAATCAATCCTGTATTAAAAACTTCTGATAACAAAATTATCGCTGTAGATGCTAAAGTAACGTTGGATGACAACTCATTGTTCCGTCACAAAGACTTAGCTGAATTAAGAGATACAAGAGAAGAAGATCCAATGGATGTTGAAGCAGGTGAAGCTGGTCTTAACTTCGTGAAATTAGACGGTAACGTTGCTTGTATGGTAAATGGTGCTGGTCTTGCGATGGCTACAATGGATATCATCAAATTATCTGGTGGTAACCCTGCTAACTTCCTTGACGTAGGAGGAACTGCTGATGCTCAGAGAGTACAGACTGCTTTCGGAATCATCTTAAGAGATCCAAACGTAAAAGCAATCTTAATCAACATCTTCGGTGGTATCGTAAGATGTGACAGAGTAGCTCAGGGTGTAGTAGATGCTTACAAAGCAATGGGTAGCCTTCCGGTACCATTGATCGTAAGATTACAAGGAACGAATGCTGTAGAAGCTAAAAAATTAATTGACGAATCAGGTCTTCCTGTACATTCTGCAATTACGTTGGAAGAAGCTGCAAACAAAGTGAAAGAAGTTTTAGCATAAGACTCCACTTATAAAATAATAAAACCCCGCTTTTGTATAAAAGTGGGGTTTTTTATGCGTAAAAAGTATTAAATAAACATAAAAAATTGCTAGATTTACAATACACACCCATGAAATGAAATTTATTCTTTGTTTTTTATTGATTTCCTTTGCGAATTGTCAGTCATTAACTGTCAAAAAAATGGATAGATCTGGCTTTATCAATATTCCCTTTGAAGATCAATTTCATTATCCTTTTCCACTAATTAAAAACAATTTTCTGGTTATTGATACGCAGGAAAAAATAGATCAGATCTTTGCTGTTATCCATCAGAAAACGGGTGGCGGAAGGCTGGCTCCGATTCCCACCATTACTCCCTATGAAACCTATATTATTATAAAGCCTGTACTTAAGAATAACAACGACATTATCATACAAAATGTGTCTCTGAATAATAAGGTATTAACGGTTACGATAAAAGAATTTGATAACCCGGACTTTAAAAAAGAGAGCCGGACTTCACCGGATGTACTTTTCAAACTGATGAAAAAGGTTTCCGTTAAAAAAATAACCACTCAATATTAATATATAAAAATTACACCTCATGACAAAAAGAATTTTTACTGTTCTTTGCCTTTTAGTAGCTGCGTTGGGCTTCAGCCAGCAGAATTACTGGGCAAAAATTACCCGGACGGCCAACAAAGATCTCAGGCCAAGGATGACAACTCCTACCGTTTTTTCTTTATATTCATTAGATTTAGAAAAAATTAAAAAGGATCTAGCGAAAGCGCCCCAACGATTTTCAAAGGATGAAAGTTTAGTCATTAAATTTCCTGATGCAGGAGGAAACTACAGAGATTACATTGTACAGGAAGCCTCGGTAATGGAACCTGAATTACAGGCAAAATTTCCGGATATCCGGTCTTATACAGGATGGCAGAAAAATAATCCGCTTCATACCATCCGTTTTAGTATTACCCCGTCCACAGGGATGAATATCATGTATTTTGATGGTTCTGAAATCAGTTATCTGGATGGCTATGCAAAAGATAATTCATCTTTTATTCTGTATAAAAGAAAAGATCTGCCTAAAAATGAAAGAATATTCGAATGCCATGTTGAGAATGAACTGGATAATGTAGAAAACAGTACGGTAATGAAAGCTCCTTTAGTTTCTGACGGCCAGTTCAGAACGTACCGTCTTGCAGTAGCCGCGACAGGCGAGTATACAACCTTTCAGGGAGGAACAGTTGCTTTGGCAATGGCTGCAATGGCAACTACCATGACAAGAGTAAACGGAATTTATGAAAAAACAATTTCAGTGACGATGGTTATGGTGGCTAACAATAATCTTATTGTGTATACCAATGCCACTACAGATCCGTATACCAATGGAACACCGGGAACGATGATCACACAGAACCAGACTAACATTAACAGTATTATCGGTGCAGCCAATTATGATATCGGGCATGTTTTTGGGACTAACAGCGGAGGTCTTGCCGGGCTTGGGGTAGTTTGTACGACTTCCAAGGCAAGAGGGGTTACCGGTTCAGGAGCACCGGTAGGCGACCCTTTTGACATTGATTATGTGGCTCACGAAATGGGACATCAGTTTGGAGCTAACCATACTTTCAGAGCGAGCTCAGGTTCTTGCAGCGGAAATGCCAATAATGCCACAGCGTATGAACCGGGAAGCGGAAGTACAGTAATGGCATATGCCGGAATTTGCGGTGCGGCGAATAATATTCAATCAAACAGTGATGCGTATTTCCATGCTGCAAGTGTGGTTGAAATGTATGCCGTTTTGCAGCGTTCAACAGACTGTGCTCTAAAAGTATCCAATAATAACGGAGTACCTACAGCCGATGCCGGAGCAGACTATATTATCCCTAAAGGAACTGCATTTGTGCTTACAGGGCAGGGTACAGATCCTGATAACGATCCTGTTACTTATCTATGGGAGCAATATGACAATCAGAATAATACACAGCCGCCGGTTGCTACGGCTACGGTAGGTCCTGTGTATCGTTCATTAACTCCGGTAGCAGCTCCTACAAGATATTTTCCGAATATGACTTCTGTTTTGGCTAATAATTTAGTACCGAAATGGGAAGTGACCCCCGGTGTAGCAAGAACTTTAAATTTTTCACTTCTGGTGAATGATAACAGGCCAACGGGAAATCAGACTGCGCGCGATGCGATGGTTATCACTGTAACGAATGACGGACCTTTTACGGTAACTTCACATGCTGCTAATACACAGTATTCAGGAGCTGTTCCTACAACAGTAACATGGGATGTTGCCGGAACCAATACGGGTACTATCAATACCCAGAATGTTACCATTTTATTATCGAAGGATAGCGGCGCTAATTTTAATACTGTGCTGGCTGCAAGTGTTCCCAATAACGGTTCTGCGGTAGTCAACTTGCCAAATGAAGATGTAGCTTCTGCAAGAATTATGGTGAAGGCGGTTAATAATATTTATTTTGCGGTAAATGCTTCCAATTTCTCAATTGGGAAAACGTTGGCAACACGGGAAACCGCTGATGTGAAAAGTTTTGCCGTATATCCTAATCCTTCTCATGATGAGGTTAATATTCTTCTGAAAAATTCATCTCAAAAAGCAGAGTATGCCTTGCTGGATGCTTCAGGAAGATTAGTTAAGAGTGGAAGCTTTAAAGGAGAAACGAAAGTTACACTGAATAACGTAACGACAGGAAATTACCTGATCAGTATCACCTTAGAAAACGGAGAAAAGCATTCCGAAAAATTAATAATTAAAAAATAAATAAAATATTATATCTAAACTAAACAAGAAAAGGAGCCAAAAGGCTCCTTTTCTTACTTCTTGCTTTCTTCTCTTAAGCTTCTTTCTCTCCCTCAGCAACCGGCTGACTGATGCTAATGCTGGTCGGGGTAACAAGCTGAATGCTGTCTGCATCCAGACGCTGTTTGATCTTTAAAAATGCCTCATCCTTTACATGGACAATATTAGATCCTACTTTGATCCAGAATTTTGCCTGAAGGTTGAAAACCCCCTGTTTTAAATCGGTAAATATAACCTCGGCTGTATCAAGCCTGTCTACATCTTCAAGATTTTTAACAACATCTAAAATTCCTTTTTGAGCTTTGCTGATATCTTCATCTGCAGGAATTTCAAAATTTAAAATGATTTTTCTTTGAGGAGAAGCCGTAATATTTGAAAAAGGAGAATTAAAAATAACCTGATTCGGGATGTATACTTTTTTACCGTCGTCACTGATTATTTTTGTGGTAAGAAATCCTATTTCCTGTACTGTACCGGAATTGGCGCCAATACTCACATAATCTCCCACTTTAAAGGCTTTGTCAATTCCAATCAGCATGCCTGAAAAAATACTGGACACCAAATCTTTCAGAGCCACCCCGGCAATCACCCCGGCAACTCCCAAACTTCCGATAAATTTCCAGAGAAATCCACTGAAACCCATGATTTCTAACGCGATAAAAGTTCCCATGATCATAATCAGGAATCTGAAAACTCCTATTAAGGTAACCAGAGAACTTTCCTTCTTGCTTTTCGGGAAAAATTTATGGAATAATTTTACGGCGATCTGGCTTAAATATTTACTCGTAAAAAGGAAAAAAGAAAAAACTAGAATTCCAACCACCAGTTTCGGGGTAAGTTCGGCAAATTTCATATACCAGTTCTCCAAAACTCTATACACAACTTCGATGTAGCTTAAACTATTTTTCTCCATGAATGATTTTTTAATTAAATATATACATTTTCAACAAAAATTTTGCCAGTTTCATTAGATAGGCTAATAAAGATAATTGTGAATCAACAGTAGAAATCATAAAGACAAGGGTTACGCTTTAAGGTTCAGTCTTTGATTGCGATAAGTTTTAATAATAAAAGTATAAAATTTTTCAAAAATAATTTGCCAGTTCGAAAAAGTCTACTAAATTTGTAGACTAATAAGAGCGAAATATTATGTCAATTAAACTAGGAGATACAGCACCCAATTTTCAGGCGGAATCAACTTTAGGTGATATTAATTTTTATCAGTTTCTGGGAGATTCCTGGGGAATTTTATTTTCTCATCCTGCAGATTATACGCCGGTATGCACTACAGAATTGGGATATACTTCAAAATTAAAATCGGAATTTGAAAAAAGGGGAACAAAGGTTATCGCCTTAAGTGTAGATGGAGTAGAAGATCATCAAAACTGGATTAAAGATATCAATGAAACCCAGCAGACAGAAGTATCGTTTCCTATTATTGCCGATAAAGACCGGAAAGTGTCTGAATTGTATGACTTTATCCATCCTAATGCTTCAGCAACAGCCACGGTGCGTTCTTTATTAATTATAGATCCGGAGAAAAAAGTAAGACTGATTATTACCTATCCCGCTTCTACCGGAAGAAATTTTGATGAAATATTACGGGTGCTTGATTCTCTGCAATTGGTAGACTCACACAAAATTGCAACACCGGTAAACTGGAAAAACGGTGACGATGTTATCATACCGCCAGCCATTTCTACGGAAGATGCAAGAACAATATTTCCTAAAGGAGTTACAGAAATAAAACCTTATCTGAGATATACTCCACAACCTAATACATGATTTATTTGATTTTTTATAGTTTAGTTTTAATTTGTACGAAAAGCGCCTCGAAATATATTTTCGAGGCGCTTTCATTTAAACTATATGTGTAAATGTGATTTCGTAATGGTGATTACTTTACGTCGTTAATAACCTGCTTACCTTTAGAAGTTGGTAAATAGATACTAAATCCTACGTTAAATGTAAGTGTAGAAGTTAAACCTTCGTTTCCGAAACCTGCAACACCATTGTATTTTACAAGACCTTCAACACCGATATTTGGAGTGATGAAATAAGAATATCCAGGACCTGCACCGAAGTCTAACCCGGTTGTAGAGTTTCCTCCTTCAGTAGAAGTTCCTCCAACACCAACGTTACCTTCGAAGAACCAACGTCCGTGGTTTAATAGATTATCTACACCCTTTTCTCCAGGTGATACATAATAACGTCCTAAAGCACCTACTTTATAAACAAAGTTTGTAGGAGATCCTTTTGCAACCTTATTAAATCCTAAATCAACATATCCACCAACAGCTACATTATCTTCAATAAAGTAAGCTGCTTTTGGCTGTAATGAAATATTGTATCCACCACCTGTATTTAATCCAAAATTACTTGCAACAATGCTACTACCTACCATCCAGTTACCTTTTTGAATTTGAGCGTTTGCAGTTGTAGTTAAACCAGCTACTGCTATTATTCCTGCTAAAATTAGTTTTTTCATAATTTATAATTTTAATAATTAATGCTTATTATTCTATAGCTGGTGAAAATCAATAAATGTGCCAGAATACTTATTTTTACTTAATTTTTCTAAATTAATGTTAAATTGGGAAGAATGAAGAATAATAAAAATATTGGCTTTTAATTATCTATTCTATAATATTAAATAAGCAAAAGAATGATGGAAACTACAAGTCCCGCAATCGTAAATACCATTCCACGCTTGAATGCTTTAGTTTTAGGATTGAACATCCAGAAGCTTGAAATCACAAAGAAAAATAGGGCAAAACCAAAGAAAGCATTAAGAGGAGATAGGGTGTCTTTAGACTGTGCTTTGTGAAGTTTGGTCATTTTGTCCAATAGAAAAGGCAGCTCTTTTTTAGCATAATCGGCTTTTCCGGTAGTAAGATTATATGTGCCCTGCTTGAAATGTACAATGTCGCCTTCAGTTTTTTCTATTTCAAGATTTTTAATTTTTAATTCTTTTCCCAGTTCTTTTTCTGAAAGGTTTTTCTCAATCGTTTTTTCGTACTTTTTCTCGTTTTTTAAGAAGTCGGTATCCCTGTAAATCAATAAAACTCCGCTTAGGGCATACACTGCCATAATTCCAGCCAGGAAATATCCCAGATAACGGTGCGTGATTCTCATGAAACTTCTGGTGTCTTTAATCTTATCCATATCTTTAATCGTATTGTTTTATCTTAATGGTAAAAAGTGGAAACTGCAAAAATGCAACTTCCACTTTTAACTGAAAAATTATTAATCGTATTTAATGCTACAATTTATAAGTAAGCGTAAAATAATAGTTTCTAGGTGTAATAGGGTTTACAGAATAGTTTTCGTGAACGTTGTAGTTTACAACATCAAATAAATTGCCCACTCGTCCCTGAATACTGAATTTACTCCATTCATATCCTAATGATAAAGCAACAGTAGTATATCCTTTCAGTTCAAAGCTTCTGCTTATTCCGTTTCTTTGAGCTAAACTGCTGGAACCTGTTTTGGTATCATTCCATCCCGCTAATCTGTTTCCTGTATAATAAGCGCTGATTCCTGCTTTTAAACCTTTGACATATTTGGTGAAAGTATAAAATACAGAGGCATTTGCTGTAGTTGCGGGAGTTCTTACTAATCTTTGATTTTCCACATAACCGAATATTTCAGGGGTATCCAAATAAACTGAATTATTGTAAGATATCCCTCCGATAATAGAAAGGTTTGTACTTGGATTACCTGTAATATCAAGCTCGACACCTCGGCTTCTCATTTTACCAGCGAAATCTTTTAATAGACCGTTTGGATCAATTTGATTTCCATTATTATCTAATGCTACCTGGTAGTAGTTTTGATACATAATTTGATAAGCTGTAAAATTCACAGCAACTGCATTGTTCCAGAAATTTTTCTTGATTCCTACTTCATACTGATCAATGTTAGTAGGTTTCAGTGCTGTACCGTCTCTCTCTATTCCGGTATTGTTTGAAAATGAATTGGTATACGTGGCAAATACAGATAAATTTTGATTGGGTATATATACTAAGCCTGCTTTTGGAGAGAAGGCCTGATCCGATGTAGAAGTATTGCTGACCTCTCCTTTAGTGTTTGTTTTAAATTTGGTATTTAATGTTGGCATATTTTCTATGTATGACCAACGTAACCCTGCAATCACTTTAAATTCTTTGGTAAGACTTATAAAATCCTGAGCATATACACCAATTCTCCTTGTATTGATACGGTTTTTCTCAAGAGTAGCATAGGATGGAATACTTCCACCCGCCCATGTTGCTGGATTATCTAGATAAATGGTACCTGCCGGGCTTCCATTGGTTCCGTAGATATAGCTGGTCCCGAAAGTTGCTTTCTTTGGATCACTGACAGTCGGATCATAATATGTGTAAGAATCTGCAGCACTATAATCTGCATCTGCACCTATTAATATTTTATGATTTATTTTACCGGTATTAAATTCACCATTGATATTGGCTTGTAATGACTCATAGTTCTGTTCATTATAAGTTTTGTTCAAAGGTCTGTTCCAGAATAACCTATTATTCTTATCATAAGCCCATTGAACTCTTTCTGTAGAAAAATAGTCTTTAGTGTAGTTTTGATAAGATCCCACAGCGCTTAAAGTCCATTTTTCATTAAATTGATGGTTAAACGTGATATTGGTAGAAACCTGTTCCACATTTTGATACTGCCAGTCTGTCCCTAAAAAGGAATTTCTTGAAAGTAAGTCATTCAGTTTATAACTTCCGTCTGGATTGGTAATTGATCCAATTCCAAAATCTGGTGTTAAATCATTTTTAAGATAATCTGCTTCTACAATTAATTGAGATTTAGTTCCCAGATTAAATAAAAACGACGGATTGAAATAATATTTTGTTGACTGTACCACATCTCTGAAGCTTTCAGCGTATTCATATGCTCCATTTACTCTGAACGCGATATTTTTTGATAAAGGACCATAGATGTCAACAGTAGGTTTATAAGAGTTCCAGCTTCCAGCATTCAGTCCTATACTTCCACCAAAATTAAACTTTGGTTTCTTAGTAATCATATTGATAATTCCTCCGGCTGCTGTATTTCCATATAACATTGCATTGGCTCCTTTCAGTACTTCAACTCTCTCCAAACCGCTTACTTCAGGAAAAACACCACTGTTTACTCTTGTTCCGTTTTTGAATATATTGTCATTACCGAAAGTGAATCCACGTCCGCCAAAACTGTCTTGAGAACCTCCTCTTGATGAAGTAAGATAAATACCGTTTACATTTTGTAAAACATCACTCAGCTGTTTTGCCTGTTGCTGCTCAATGATTTCATGAGTAACAATTGCAATGGGCTGGGGAGTTTCCATTACCGTAAGGCTTGATTTTGTAGATAATGGTCTAGCTTTATTGGGATTTCCCGTTTTATGAAGATTCACATCTTCAATAGTCTGAATTCTGATTGTATCATTGTCAGATTTATGACCCATTTGTGCACTAAAAGACACGGAAATCATTAATAAACCTAAAGCAGTAATTTTTCTTTTCATCTTATTTTTATTTAGAGCAGTTTTAAATAAGCCGCAAAAGTAGGGATTCAAGTTTGTTTTATTTAGAATTATTAAGAATAATTCTCTGATTTTTATCATATTTTAACAGATGACAAAATGAAGACGTAAAAAAGGCAGATACAGCTCCTTGAGAACTTTTTTATAAATATATTTGTTGAAAAATAGAGATATGCAATTGGTAAAAGTTGGACTTTGTGCCTTTGGAATGAGTGGAAAAATATTTCATGCCCCTTTTCTGAAGGAGCATCCCGGATTTTTTATTTCTGCCATAGTGGAAAGAAGTAAACAGGATTCTAAAGAAAAATACCCGGAAGCTGTGATCTATCATTCGGTAGAAGAAATGCTTCAGAATGCAGATGTTGAGGTGGTTGTCATCAATACACCTGTTCAGACCCATTTTGAATACGCAAAAAAGGCTCTGGAAGCCGGAAAAAGTATAATTGTTGAAAAACCTTTTACCGTCAATGTGGAAGAAGCCGAAGAATTGGTGAATCTGGCAGAACAAAAAGGGCTTTTTTTAAGTGTCTACCAAAATAGAAGATTCGATCGTGATTTTCTGCAGGTACAAAAGATACTGAATGATAAAAAATTAGGGGAGATTAAAGAAGCAGAAATCCGTTTTGACAGGTTTCGTACTGAACCCAGTGGAAAACAGCATAAAGAAAATCCAGAGCAGACAGGTTCCGGTTCTCTTCATGATTTAGGATCTCATCTGGTAGATCAGGCTGTGCAGTATTTCGGATATCCTGAAAAGCTTTTCGCAGATGTATTTTCTATGAAAGGAGCCGATTTTGCAAACGATTATTTTGAAATTATTTTGTTGTATAAAAATAACATGAGAGTGAGGCTGAAGTCTTCTGTTTTCAGCAAAGAAGCCCATTATGCTTATGTAATTCATGGAACCAAAGGAAGTTTTCTGCAGGAAAGAACAGATAATCAGGAAGCAGAATTGGTTGCCGGTTCTATCCCGTTTTATGGAAAAGACTGGACGAAACCAATGACTGAGCCTGATGGAATTTTAAATTTACTGAATGAAAATAATGAAACCGAAAGAAGGGTGACATCCAGTGAGCCTGGAAATTACATGAATTATTACCAGCAGATTTACGAACATATTGTTTTCGGATATCCGTTGCCTTCACCGGGAAAAGAAGTTATTCAGAATATGAAAATTATTGACGCAGCTATTGAAAGCAGTCAGCAAGGTAAGATTGTGGATTTAGTATAGTAATATATAAACATAAAAAAGCTTCAATTCTACCTATTCTGGAATTGAAGCTTTTTTGTATATACTATAGATTACTCTTCGCCTAAAACTTCCTGCAGCTCAAGCCATCTCATTTCGTGAATTTCTAATTTCTCCGAAATACGCTCTAATTCAGCTGAAAGTTTGGCTACTTTCTCATACTCAGTTTCATTATTCAGCTGGTCAAGGATTGCAGCACGTTTTTTCTCCAGCTCAGGGATTTCCTTATCAATCGTTTCCAGTTCTCTCTGTTCCTTAAAAGAAAGTTTTCTTTTGGGAGCTTGCGGTGTTGAAATAGGAGCCGGAGCGGGTGCTTCCACTTTTTTCTCAACGACAGCCTTCGGATTTTTTTCCTCTAATTTTAAATTTTCTCTGTATTCTGAGAAATTCCCGATAAAGTCTTTTATTTTTCCATCCCCTTCAAAAGCCAAAATATGATCCACAATACGGTCCATAAAATACCTGTCGTGAGAAACAATAATCAAACTTCCCTGAAAGTTCAGCAAGAAATTTTCCAATACCGTTAAAGTAGGAAGGTCAAGGTCATTGGTAGGTTCATCAAATATCAAAAAGTTGGGGTTTTGATACAGAATATACATCAAATGCAATCTTCTTTTTTCTCCTCCCGACAATTTGGAAATCGGTGAATATTGGGTTTGATCATCAAATAAAAATAACCTCAAGAACTGTGATGCAGAGATTGTTCTTCCGTTTGCTAAGGGAAAGTTTTCAGAAATTTCTTTAATAAAATCAATTACTCTTTCATCTTCTTTATATTTAAGTCCTTTTTGTGAAAAGTACCCGAATTTGATCGTTTCTCCGGTTTCAATTTCTCCGGAATCTTTTGGCTCAAGTCCCTGGATGATGTTTAATAAAGTAGATTTCCCAGCTCCATTTTTTCCTACAATTCCTACTTTCTCACCTCTCTGAAACTGATAACTGAAATCTTTTAATAATAATTTATCACCATAACTTTTAGAAATATCTCTAAGTTCCAGAATTTTATTTCCAAGCCTTTTCATTTCAAAATCAAGCTCCAGAGATTCTTTTCTTGTATCGGTTTTGGCTATTTTTTCAGTTTCGTAAAAGTCATCTTGCCTGGATTTTGATTTGGTAGTTCTCGCTTTAGGTTGTCTTCGCATCCACTCCAATTCCTTTCTGTAAAGGTTATTAGCCTTGTCGATGGTAGAATTCATATTATCCTCACGGATCATTTTGTTTTCAAGATAAGTCGCATAAGAACCATTATGGAAATACAGATTTTTATCTTCCATTTCCCAGATAATTCCGCAAACTGCATCTAAGAAATACCTGTCGTGAGTTACCAGTATTAAAGTGATTTTAGCCTTACTTAAATAACTTTCCAGCCATTCTACCATTTCCACATCAAGGTGGTTGGTAGGCTCATCCATAATCAGAAGGGTGTGTCTGTGCTCAGCTCTGGTTTCTGTCAATAATTTCGCCAATGCAACACGTTTGATCTGTCCTCCTGAAAGCGTTCCCATTTTAGCATCAAGATCTGTGATTTTCAACTGAGACAGAATTTGTTTCATGTCGTTCTCCAGATCCCAGGCCTTATGAATTTCCATTTCAGCCAGAGCTTTTTCAATGAAATCATAATCTGTGGAAAGAAGAGATTTATGATAATTTTTCAGTGCCTGAATAGGTGCAGAATCAAGAGTCATCATAAACTCATCAATCGTCAGGTCAGAATCAAAATCAATCTCCTGATCAAACAAAACAACCTGAATATCTTTGTTGATGTTTACGGTTCCGCTGTCAGCAATTTCTTTGCCCATCAATATTTTAAGAAGGGTAGATTTTCCGCTTCCATTTTTGGCAACAATAGCAATTTTGTCTCCTTCATTCACATGGAAAGAGATATTTTCGAACAAAACTTTGATGCCATAAGATTTGGTGAGATTTTCGACAGAAACGTAATTCATTGGGTGGTAAGGGTTTGATTTTGATTTTCAATTGAAGCGCAAAAGTACGAAAATACAGCAAGAAACTTCCGAATAAACTTACAAGACTGATTTTTGCTGCGGGCTGATTAAAGCTAAATTCAATTCATCCAAAAACAATTGTCAACCGGGATTTTAATTATTTTTATAATTTTTGACAGATATAAAGAATTTTTTTACCATTAATTTAACTAAAGGGTTCTTAAATTTAATACGTCATTATGAGTGTTTGATGTGGGAAATAGAGATTTTTGCTTCAAATTTTTACCATGAAAAAACTCAATACTTTATTTCTGCTCTTTTCTGCAGTCTGCTTCAATGCTCAGGTCATTTCGGGAACTGTTGTTTCCAAGGCTGAAAACCAGCCGGTTCCCTATGTAAGAATTGGGGTTGAAAAAGAAAATAGAGGCACTGTCTCCGATGAGAAAGGAAATTTTTCTATTGATCTTTCCGGAATGGATGCTTCCCAAAAACTCAGAATAGAAGTTCCTGGCTATGAGATCTATACTGAAACCGTTCAGAATTTCAAAAAAAAGGATCAGCAGCGGATATTTTTAAAAGAAAAGGTTAAAAATATAAAGGAAGTCAATATTAAAGTTAAAAAGCTGGTTGATAAAAACTGGGGTGTTACTACCAAAACGAAAAGCGTTCTGTATTCCGTTAATCCTAAATTCAAAAAAGAAGATTTTTTAGGTGAAACTGCATTGGAATTTAATGCCAGCAAAAGATCAAAAATTAAAAATATCAATCTGAATATTGCCAGCTATACTTCTGATAAGCCTGTTTTGATGCGTTACAGCATTTACAGTGAGAAAAACGGCTTTCCGGATAAAAACATTCTGGATGAAGAAATTACAGTGGAACTTACAGAAGATATGATCAAAAATGGAACGTATACGCTTGATGTCAATGACCGTAATATCTGGATTCAGGGTAAATTTTTTATAGGAATTCAGTTTTTGAAAGAATTTGAAGGGAAGGTGAATATCAGTGCTGCTTTATTCAGAACTGGTTTTATCAGAAAATTTTATGGCGACTGGGAAAAAATGACACTGGCAGCACCTGCTATTAATATCGATGTAAAAGTGGATAAAAGTTCAAAAAATACTAAAGACGAAGCCGCAGCCTTGGGAGATGATCTCGAAGAAATGGTTTCTGATGTTTCGCAATATCAAGCGGAATCAAAGAATTCTATATATGGAAAAAATGAATCTGCGGGAGCATATCTTCAACTGAAAGACACCAAACTTTATTATGAAGTCTACGGTGAAGGAGTGCCGCTTTTTCTTCTTCACGGCAACTCGGGAAGTATACAGGATTTTTACCAGCAGATCCCGGTTCTTTCCAAACATTTCAAAGTGATTGCTGTGGATACCAGAGGGCAGGGTAAAAGTGCTGATACTTCTGAAAAAGATTTTACCTATAAGCAATTTGCTGAAGATGTAAAAGCACTGGCTGACAAGCTGAATCTTCATAAAATTAATATTATCGGATGGAGTGATGGAGGAATCACAGGACTTGAGTTTGCTTTAAAATATCCTGAAAATCTTAATAAATTAATTACTGTAGGCGCTAATGCTTTTCCTGAAGGTGTTGACGAAAGATTGATTTCCCGTCTGAAAAATCAGCTTCTCATATTGGATCTTGAGAATAAACCAGGAACATTCAATGAACGCAGACTGGTAGAAATTATGCTGAATGAGCCACACATCAGTAAAAAAGATCTTTCAAAAATACAAAGTCCGGTGTTGGTGATTGCAGGAGATAAAGATGTAATAAAGCAGAATCATACTGAAATGATAGCAAAAGAGATACCTCATGCTGAGCTTAAGATCTATAAAAACGCCACTCATATGATCCCTTTTGAACATGCAGATGAGCTGAATGAAGATATTCTGAAATTCCTGGAAAATGATGATTGGGATGAAAGAGGGAAGTAGGTTGTTTGATATCGGATTGATTTCTTCTGACTAATCCAGTGTCAGCCTTTTCAAAGACCACGCACTGCCATTGTAGATGTCCAGATCTACTTTGGTATTGATCCCGTGAACGATTCCATTTTCGGTAAACTGCCAGAAATCCCAGTTGCTGTCCGGTGATGGAGTAGGGACGTCATTATAATTAGCCAGCCACAGAGGATAATCATCAAATTCTCCTTTTAAAAAGTCTTTATAATAATGGTAGTAAGTATAAATAATAGGTTTTTCACCATAGGCCTCCTCAACAATCTTGCACCAGACCTTTAAATCCTCAATAAGTTTTTTATTGGTCTTACGTTTTGGGATTTTTTCAATGTCTAAAATAGGGGGAAGATCTCCGCCTTCCAATTTTACATTTTCCAGAAAATTATTGGCCTGAATCACGGGATCTTCATCAGCTCTGTAGAAATGATAGGCTCCGCGGATCAGGTCATGTTTTTTGGCCAGTCCCCAGAATTCCCCGAAATGTTTATCCGCATTTCGGTTTCCCATAGTAGCGCGCATTACCACAAATTCCAATGGAATGGTTTTGTTTCCGATACTCAGGCTGTCCCAATTGATATCTTCTTTATTTTGATAATGAGAAATATCGAATCCATAGGTTTTATCGAGATTATTGGATAGGATTTTTTGAATCCTCAGTGTTTCTACTTCATTGTTATGAAGCTTTTTATGCGAGAATTTATTGAAATATAATGCGTAATAGTAGCTTACAGACTGCTTTAAATAGAGCCCCGTTCCTATTAATGCCAAAATTAAAATTGCCAATACCACTTTTCGCCGGAAAAAATAATTTTTTCGCCGGGTACTATGAACCTTTTTGGCAGTTTTTTTGGTGTACTTTTTCGGTGTCATAAAGTTTTGCAAAACTAACTTTTTTCACTACTAAATGCTAAATAAAATCAGTAAATTTGTCTATTATGGAAACACGCGAAAAAATCATCATTATAGGAGGAGGATTTGCGGGGCTGCAGCTTGCAAAAACGTTGAATAACAAGAACAAAAAGGTAATTGTCCTCGATAGGGTCAATCATCATATGTTCCAGCCTCTTTTCTATCAGGTGGCGTGCGGAAGGATAGAACCGTCTAATATTTCTTTTCCCTTCAGGAAGATTTTTCAGCAGTCCAGAAATACACAGTTTCGTTTGACAGAGGTTAAAGAAATTGATCCTGTTAACAATAAAGTGATTACTGATGAAGCAGAATTCACCTATGATAAATTAATTATCGCAACAGGCTGCAAAACTAATTTCTTCGGTAATAAAGACTTGGAAGGCAAGGCGTTTGGGATGAAAAATACCCAGGAAGCCATAAGCATCAGGAATCACGTGTTGATGACTTTCGAAAAACTTATTATAGAAAAAAGCAGAAGTGACAGCGGAAACTGGAATATTGTGATCGTAGGAAGCGGACCTACAGGCGTAGAACTCGCAGGAGCATTTGCCGAAATGAAAAAAGAAATCCTGCCGAGAGATTATCCTTACATGAATTTTGATCAGCTCAAAATCATTTTGGTAAGCTCTACAGAAAAACCACTTGCCGTAATGAGTCCCGAAGCTCAGCAAAAATCTGAACAATATCTTAAAGATCTGGGAGTGACTTTTATGAGTGGAGAAGTGGTTACCGAATATGACGGAGATAAAGTTTTTATGAAAAGCGGTAAAGAGATTCCTTCCAATAACGTAATCTGGGCAGCAGGAGTTACCGGGAATGTGGTGGACGGATTTTCTCCGGAAAAATTAAACAGAAACAGATATATCGTAGATCGATACAACACAATAAAAGGCTATAATAATATTTATGCAATCGGAGATATTGCCTATATGGAAACTCCTAAATATCCACAAGGTCATCCTCAGGTTGCGAACGTAGCGATTAATCAGGCAAAAAATTTAGGGAAGAATCTTTTAAAAAAGAGCGGAGAAAACTGGCAGGAGTATGAATATGATGACAAAGGCTCTTTAGCAACCATCGGTAAGCACAGAGCTGTAGTAGATTTACCATTTGTAAAATTTCAGGGATTTTTTGCATGGTACTTCTGGATGTTTCTGCATTTAATGCTTATTTTGAGTGTAAGAAATAAACTTGCCGTCTTTTTCAACTGGATGTGGAGCTATTTCAATAAAGACTCTTCTCTGAGACTAATTATTTTGCCAAACAAAAAAAACGGAACATTACAATGAGAATTGATATTATAAGCGTACTTCCAGAATTAATGGAAAGTCCGTTCAAAACTTCTATTTTGAAGAGAGCAGTGGATAAAGGAGTGGTAGAAGTTCATTTCCATCAGCTGAGAGACTGGGCAATCAATAAGCACAGACAGATAGACGATGAGCCTTATGGAGGCGGAGCCGGAATGGTGATGATGGTGGAGCCGCTGGATAAATGTATTTCAGAGCTTAAATCTCAGCGGGATTATGATGAAGTAATTTATCTTACCCCGGATGGCATTACGTTAAACCAGAAAATAGCCAATACACTTTCTATTAAAAATAATCTGATTTTTCTGTGTGGACATTATAAAGGAATTGACCAAAGGGTGAGAGACCTTCATATCACCAAAGAAATATCAATCGGGGATTATGTGCTTACCGGAGGAGAATTGGCAGCCTGCGTCCTTGCAGATTCAGTCATACGATTGATTCCGGGTGTTTTAAATGATGAACAAAGCGCATTAACAGACAGTTTTCAAGACGACCTTTTGTCGCCCCCAATTTATACAAGACCTGAAAATTATAAAGGATTAGGAATCCCTAAAGTTCTGTTAAGCGGTAATTTTGCTCTTATTGAAGAATGGAGACATGATGAGGCGATAAGAATTACTAAAGAAAAACGTCCCGATTTACTCTAAAAATACCTTTTCAAGTTAAAAAACTGGATTATTTTTTTATCATTTGAATATCTGTTTTTAAAAATGGAATAATAATTGCTCTAAATAAATATTAGAGTAATTTATTTGTGCCAATATGGGTCACAAAGTAATTTTATACAGGATATTTTAGAAATTTTATATTATTTTAATTTCGTATAGTGTTATGGTATTGTTAATATGATTAATAATTTCATTATCATAATTCAAAATCTATAATAATTTTAATGAAATATTTTATGTTTTGAGTATGAAATTAATTTAAATATATTGTAAATTAATTAATGAAATTTCAAAAAAAATAATAAATTTACACTCTGAAATTGAAGTATTAAAAATTTAAGAACTGAAATGCGTGTAGATGGAGCTGTTCTCTTTTTATAATGTTGAAAATTTATTTCTACCTGATCCTAAACCGATTCATCCATTGGATCCAACGAAGTCAGGCCTGAGAAATTGGGATGAGAAAAGATATAGGAATAAGCTTTACAAAATATCACATGTTTTTCAATTGATGAAGGAGGAAAACGGAGTGTTACCGTTTATGATAGGACTGTCCGAAGTTTCCGGAAGGAAAGTGCTGGAAGACCTTGTGGAAATGGAACCTTTTAATTCAAATTATGGAATTATTCATTATAATTCTATGGACGAAAGGAAGGTAGATGTAGCCATGTTATATGATAAGACGAAAGTAGAAGTGATGGACTCAGAAACCATTACCTTCTTCTTTGAAATTACAAAGAAAAACACAAAGTATTACGACACAACTAGGGACGTACTTTATTCAAAAGTTAAATATAAAGGAGAAGTTATTAATGTTTTTATCGCCCATCTTCCCTCCAAGCGAGAAAAAGATGTTAATAAGCCTAAAAGAACCTTTATACTCAATGAAATCCGGCAGCGGATTATGAATATTGTACATACAGATAAAGAACATGTAGTTTTGTGTGGTGATTTTAACGAGAACCCAGATGATGAAAATTTAGTGAAAATTCTCTATGACAACAATCAGGAGACGGTTTTAATAAACCCTTTTCAGGAGTTGTTCCTCACCAGAAATTATTCTACTTTTCATTATAAATCGGGGCTACTGTATGATCAGATCATCTTATCAAAATCTCTTTTTGATAATACCGTTTTGAATTTTCAAAACGCACAGGTGTTCAATATTGAGAATATTAGCAGCCGAACCAGGAATTTTGAAGGCCGACCCTTCCGAACTTATGCCGGTACACGGTATTTAGGCGGGTATAGTGACCATTTTCCGGTTTTTGTAACATTTAAAGAAAAAACATAAATAATAAAAAAAGTAGAGAATGAAAAATTCAAGCAATGCAAGCTACCATTTAGATTCAATTGACAAAGAAATCATTTACATGTTGATGGATAATGCTAAAACTTCTTTAGCTCATATTTCAAAAAATGTGGGAATTTCCACAACGGCAGTACATCAAAGGATTAAAAAGCTGGAACATGCCGGAGTAATTGAAAATTCGATCTCTTTCCTGAATCCAAAAAAAATCGGGTATAAGGTAATTTCTTATATCGGTGTATTTCTAGATCAGCCAAGCCATTATCCTGAAGTTGTAAAATCATTGCACGACGTTAATGAAGTAGTAGAAGCTCATTACACAACCGGTAATTATACAATTTTCTTAAAAGTTCTTTGTAAAGATAATGACCATTTAATGCAGATTCTTAACAAACTTCAGAAGCTAAAAGGGGTAACAAGAACGGAAACTTTCATATCTTTGGAACAAGGTATTTATAGACAACTGAAAGTATAACGATATGAACATTGCCCAATATTTGGATTCAACCTATTTGAAGACCCCTGCACAGTCAGGATTATCAAACGAAGAAACATTACAGATAAATAAAGATCTTGCACAAGTAGCAATAGATAGCCATATTTTTGCTGTAATGATACGCCCGGATTACGTATCTGAGATTAAGAAGTATATTCAGGAAAGAAATTCAAATGTTGTGGTGGGAACCGTAATAGGTTTTCATGAAGGGACTTATTCTATTGAAGAGAAACTTAAAGAGGCCTTAAAAGCTATTGAAGACGGAGCTGATGAATTAGATTTTGTAATTAATTATCAAGCCTATTTAAAAGGCGATCTGGAACTGGTAAAGAAAGAATTCGTTACCTGTACCGAACTGTGCCTGAAGCATGATAAAATTGTAAAATGGATTATTGAAATTGCGGCTTTAACCGATCAGGAAATTGCTGATCTTACTAAAAATATTTCCAATTGGGCAGAAGAAAATTTTAGCGATAAGGTTGCCAATATATTTGTAAAATCCTCAACCGGTTTTTATGAAACAGCTGATGGAAAGCCTAATGGAGCTACATTTGAAGGAATAAAGATTATGCTTGATCATGCAGGAAGGCTTCCTGTAAAAGCGGCAGGCGGTGTGAGAACTCCGGAAGATGCTGAAAAAATGATCAGC
>Ga0153980_1000218_pt1 | contig 28145 bp, 24 predicted proteins | sample TSGA064MetaG_FD_104722 | JGI IMG/M metagenome (GOLD analysis project Ga0153980, IMG submission 104722) | Attine ant fungus gardens microbial communities from Georgia, USA - TSGA064 MetaG | ecosystem: Host-associated > Fungi > Mycelium > Unclassified | place: USA: Georgia, Magnolia Springs State... | reverse complement strand
GTTCATCTTTTTGGGTATTTGCTTTGGTGCTGTCAATACTCAATTGCTGTTTTTCAGTTGTAAAGGCTTCAACTTTTTGCTGGGCTTCCGTAACTTCTTTTTTGAATTGCAGCTCAATATCTGTTGCTGCCTTTCCTTCAAAAATCATCTTTCGCTGATCCTGCAGTTCCTGATATGTTTTATTTTGAGAATTGTAATGCTCTGCTTTTTCACCAACTTCTTTCCCCATATTTTCAGCTTGAATTGCAAGTTCTTTCACAGTAGCAGAAATAACATCATGCTGGCGGTTATGACGCTCCAGTTCTTCAATGCTTTCTTTCCATTTTTTAGAAAATGAGCTGATACGTTCCAGGAATGGAGCAGGAGCGGTTTTCCATTTTTGCATCCAGTCCGGACTTACAAAATATGGGCTAAGCATTTTTTCAATTTCACCAAGAGCCGATGATCCTCTTTCCTGTTCTTTTGTAGCTGCAGTCTGCTGTTCACTGTATAAAGCCAGCGTATTGGTATTATCCTTAATCTGATTGGTGATACTGTCGATATGTTCCTTTAATTCTTCCAGTTTTGTTTTATCTGCTTCCAGCTGTAATTTCTGTTTGGAATGCTCCTGTATTTTGTTTTGAAGGTCATTTTGTTTGACGGTAAGCTCCTGAAGCTGTTTTTCCATCTGTTCTGCTTTCTCAGAATCCGGAATATTACTGATGGTTTGGGCTATATCAAACTTTTCCCATTCCTGTTTCTTCAGATCAATGCTCGCACGCTTACTGTTGAGGTCTTCCTGTTGTTTTTGAATAATCTGCTGAAGGCTTTTACATTCCTGATCTAAACTGCTGTGAAGTCGCAATGTGGTTACATGAGTATTTTCATTCGCTTGATGTGTAGTTTCCAGGGTAGACAGAACATTTTCTAGTTGTGGATTGTGTAAGGCGTAAGGATGATTTTCACTTCCACATACAGGGCAGGGCTCGTGATCAACAAGTCCTTCTCTAAGCATTTCTACATTCTCAGAAGCTGCCAGCCGGGCCTGCTGCAACAGCTTTGCAGACATTTCTTTCTGTATATTTTCTATCGATAATCTTTCAGTGATTTGCTTAAAATTCTCCTGTTTGAATTGATAATCCGCCTGATCCTGTATCTGTTTTTGCTCTAAAGCTTTGAAATCCGTCAAAAGACTGTACAGCAACTGCCATTGAGCCTGTGCCTGAATGGTATGATGTACTGCCTGATCAGTGTTGGATTTATCCAGCTGTAACGTTTCTATAGGGAGCAGAAGAAGCTCCTTTGATTGAACATCATATTTGCTTTTAAGGACTTCCCATCCTTTCTGATATGATTTCAGACTGACCTCTAAACCTGTTTTTTCAGCTTCCTTAGACTTGATTTTTTGCTGCAATTCTTCAGAAATTGTTGCAGATGCCAGTAAAGAATCCAGCAGCTTTTGGGCATCCTGAAGCTTAGAGATGATCACATCCCTGTTTTCAGCAATAGCACTGCGGTCTGAATTGTCTTTTTTCCAGTCTTCAAGCGTTTTTATGGCTGCTGAAAGAACAGATAATTTCGTTTTCTGATCCGTTAAAGTTTGCTGATGCAGACTGTTTTTTGCAGAGGAACTTTCAAACTCTTCCTTAGCTTTTGTGAGCTGAACTGTTTTTTCAGCAAGCAGAGTGTCCATCTTTTTAGCCTCCTCCAATAGAGGAAGAGCATCATTCAGCAGTTTGTTTTTGGCTAAAAGCTCTTCTTCCGAAGCAAGCAGTTGATTTGTAAGCGTTTCTTCTTGCTGATGAAGTTTCGAGATGCTTTCTTTTACTATTTCTAATGCTTTTGTTTTCTCTGCCTGTTGTTTTTGGGTATACCGTAAAGCATCCGTCCAGGTTCTTGTTTTTTGTGCCTGCTCTGCCTGAAACAGTTTCTGTTTACGCTGGATGGCTTGTGTTTGTACTTCAGTAGCCTGTTGCAGGCTTGTTTGGGCTTTATCCCGGCCGATCTGTAATTCAGCCAGCTGCTCATGCCAGTTGATTTCTTTAGTGAGGATTTCGAGCTCTTTGTCCAGTGCTGTAATTTGGGCTTCCAGATGAGCCTGTTCCGTTTGCAGAGCAGTTATTTCTTCTTCGGTGAGCGTAATAATTCCTTCTTTACGGATGTTGAGGTCACGCAGCTGCTGTTCCTCATGTTTATATTTTTCAAAAATCTTTTTCGAAATTTCAGAGTAAATATGGGTGCCTGTCAGTTTTTCAAGCAGAGAAGATTTTTCATCCTTATTTGCTTTCATAAAAGCAGTGAAATCACCTTGCGCCAACAGAACCGAACGGGTGAACTGTTCAAAATTCAATCCTACCAGCCGTTCTATTTCCTTATAGGTTTCCGCTTTTTTTCCTGGAATATCAAAATTGGAGGTCATATTTTTTAACAGCACTGAATCGGATTGTATGCTGCCCTCCGCCTTATTTCTGGCCCGTCTTACACTCCAGGTGGCGCGGTATTGCTGACCGTCGATCCCTATAAATTCTACTTCGGCAAGGCCCTCTGCAGTCCCGTCCCGGAGAATACCACGAACATCTCCCTGGCTGATAGTGCTTCCCTGAACATCATGGATTTCTATCCCCATTTCTTTAGCCTGCAGATATCGGGGTGTTTTACCATACAATGCAAGGCAAAGCGCATCCAGTAAAGTCGATTTTCCAGCGCCTGTAGCTCCTGTAATCGCAAAAATCCCGGCAGAGCATAAAGGTTCTGCAGTAAAGTCAATTTCTGTATTTCCTTCCAGAGAGGCCAGGTTTTTCGTGCGTATGGCTATGATCTTCATCTTATTCTTCTTTTTGGTTTACTTCCTGGGCAGCCTGCTGAAACAAACGCAGGATCTCTTCGGGAACTTCAGTATTGTATCTGGATTGATAAATATTGGAAAATACATCTAATGGCTGCAGCTCATTCAGTTTTTCCTGAGTAATAAATTCGTTGGTTTTCTCTTTTGAAGCAGGATATTGGGAATCAATTTTTGCTAACCTTACTTTTTTACCGATTAATGCAGTTTCTATCTTATGGCGTAAACCTGGTTCCGGGCTTTCCAGCAGTACATTTACTTTAATGTAAGGCGTTGTTTTTAAATCGTTGTCTGCTGCCGGTAACTGTTCTAATAAAGCGAGTACTTCATGCAGGGGCTGATGAGCTGCCGGAATTCTTTGAAGCGGAACAAATACCGGGACTTCTATTGATTTGAGGTTGCTGATCTCCTCATTCAGTTCAAAAACAATGACCTGATGTTTATAGGCTAGCTCTGAAAAGGACATCGGCAACGGACTTCCGGAATACCGGATGTGCTCTTTACCGCCGATTCGTTGTGCCTTGTGGATATGTCCCAGGGCCACATATTTAATATCCTCATGAAAAGCTGAAGCAGAAACACATTCCACACCGCCCATGATAGGTCTTTCCGAATCATCCATATCAGTTTTTTCTGCATTACTGGTATGGAGATGCCCCATAGCAATAATAGGCTGTCCTTTTTGTCTTTTTTGGTGAGCGTACTCAAATGCTTCTTGGTATAGTGCAGCCACACCTTCGGTATATGGATTCGTACAGTCCGGTATAGAAGGATAATCTCCCATTCGTAGAAAAGGAATGGCAAGACACCAGGCTTTAGTCTCTCCGGAACCGTCCACGATAGGAATTGTTAGTTTTTCGTAGTTTACACGGCCGTCAGTGTCTTTCTCTATCAATCCTATGATGTGAACTTTGGATGATTCCAGCAATGGTTTTGGAGCTTCCAATCGTGAGGCGGAGTCGTGATTGCCGGCTGTAATAATAATCTGCAGACTGGGATTTGCTTTAGTCGCCTGGTTCAGGAATGTATAAAACATCTTTATCGAAGCTGCCGCCGGATTGGAAATATCGAAAATATCTCCGCTCACGAGCAAAACATCTATTTCCTCTGTCTGCAAAACCTGTATCATCCAGTCCAGAAACTGCTGGTGTTCATAAGTGCGGTCGTATTCGTGAAAGAGCTGACCAATATGCCAGTCTGCGGTGTGGAGGATTTTCATAAACTTTGCTTATTTTCCCGTCAGGGAAATTACTGAGTAAGGGATCTTTTTCCTTTTTTTATCAAAAATAAATCAATTCTTTGAATACTGCCTGCGGAAAACCGTATTTCATGATTTAATTTAATTCGGGCTTTTTGTATAACGAGATAAGACATAAAAAACTCACAATGTATTGTGAGTTTTTGGTAAGCCTGAAAGGATTATTTTCTAACTTTTATATTTGATCTTGAGCGAATTCTGATGAAAGGCTTATTAAAATCACCCTAAACCATCTTTATATTAAGGAGTAGTCTTCACCGCATCATACATCATTGAGTCTTTCTTTTGTTCGGTATAATCGTATTTGTAGTTATAGAATGAGGATTCCCAGTCTCCGTATCCCACATTCGGAATGATAATGAATTTTTTACCGAAATCTTTTGCCGAATTTTTCACTGCCGCAGAACGTTCCGTTTCTGATTTTTTGTCAAACAGGTCGGAGAAATCAGCAAGATTATCACCTAACAGCAAAACAATGTCATAATTTTTAGCGATATCTTGTCGTCGGTTTTCTTTACTGCTTTCTTTTGACCGAAGGATAAGGTTCGTGTCATTTTGAAGAGGGAAATTATATTTTTTTAAGTTTTTTAATGTTCCGGCACGTTCCTGTTCCATACGGTTGGTCACATAGAAAACCTGTATGCCTTTGCTTGCTGCATACTGATAGAATTCCTGAGAACCGGTAAGTGGTTTTGCAATACCTTTGGCAGTCCATTCTTCCCACGTTTTTTGATCATAATCCTTACCCGTTTTTGCACGCTCAACTGCGTAATAGGAATTATCAAGGAAAGTTTCGTCAATATCTGAAATAATGGCTAACGGTTTTCCTGATTTTTGTGCCAAAGCTTCATCTAAACGGAGTTTTGCAATATTGTACGCCTGCAGGCAAAGTGCTTCATATTCTGCTGCCCTTTGCTGGTAAAACGCTGCATATATTTTTCCATTACGCCCAAGATTATGATAAGGTGCATCCTGAACAGAAGTTTTTGAAACCGGAGCTGCTGTTTTACATGATACGATAAAAACAAGAAGACAGCTTGCAATAATGTGATTGAAATTTTTCATTGAATTAGAATAGAGAAAACAAAATTATAACAATTTGCTTTTTATTGCAACAAAGTCGAAAGATACTTCTTCCGACTTGTATAAATGTTTCGTAAAAATGGAAATGATCCGCTCTTAAAATCCATTGATATTCAAATATTTATGTAAATTTATTTGTACTGTGTATGACAAAGAAAAGAGACTAAATAAAGAATCAAATCGTAGAGGACTAATTACTTTAAATATTTACTGTTTTTGTTTCTATTCTTCAACAAAGTTCTGAGCTGATTTTACCACTGATATTCTGCCTCCAATGGAACAAGCACAAGTGGAGCAGTCTAACAGTTCTTTTTTACCTTCAATTTCAAAACTGGAGGTATTGTCCCATTTAATAGGTAATGGAAGGCAGGAAGACCTTAAAATACTACATACACCAAAAGGTTTAATATTGCTGTTAGGCTGCTTGTCTTCTTCTGTAGCCTGTAATTTCCCTTCAATACTCATAAAGAATTGACTGGTTACTGTGATAGGACTTGGAATTGTTCCTTTATCACATTTTAGCTGGGTTGTATCTGTGATGTGCTGGGGCATTTTATATTATTTATAGTCTTCCATAAATTGTTGTTCTTTATTCCAGAGCTTTTTACTTTTTAATAAATTAACAATGTATTTTTTCAAATCATTAGATACCATACCCCGAAAAAAACAAGGATTTTTTTCCTGTCCTTCTTTGTTACTATAATTGCAACCTATTTTTTTTATAACCAGATTTTTTGTTTCAGAAGAAATGGTAACTGTTTGAACAATTTTATTTTTTTTGTAAAAATCTAACTGAATGTCATACTGGTATGGTAAAGCATGACCTAATTCTATTTTTTGTAAGTGTTGAAATAATGCTGTAATTTCTTTTTTATTTAATTTCGATTTTTCTGTATAAGAGATACTTTCTTTAATTTCTGGACCCGCATAATAAGATAATCCGGAAATACTGTCTTTTTTACGGTAGATACTATCTTCCTTAGCTGTAGGAATATAAGTTGTTTTATCTTGAAATTTGATAGTAGAAATAGTTACATTATCTACATTTTTATCAAGATAACTGAAAGCAGTATACTTTTGACCGTAAGCAAAATTTATAAAGATTAATAAAAAAGTATTAAAAAGGATTTTTATATTTTTCATTGTATATGTTTTTACGGAGTTAATAATTTTCCAACAGTGGTTTTATCATATATCCCATAATTTAATTCTCCAATAGTTATACCTAAATATTTTTCAAAAAAAGGAACATTCATTTTGGTGTCATCTGAAATCCTAAAAATTTCAGGAGAGCCAAATGATGCATAAGTAGCCGGTAATGAATATTGCACTTTTACATCCACCTTATATGCCAGCCAAGCAGCATAATTTGCACAGTAACTTTCAGAAAATATTTTCTTCACTTGAAAGAAAGTAAATTTCAACTGACCATTTGGTAGTTTCGAATAATATTTTGTATCAATATACCTTGACAGGACCTCATTGCCAGGAATAGCAATATCATTTACTAAAAACTTATCAGAATCTTTTGTGGAGCCATCTTTTTTATATTTTGGATTCTGCATAATTTTTTTTATAAGATAATTAAAAGGTGGATGACTTTGACAACCCCATATCTTAAAAACTCCCGTTGATGTAAATGCACTTTTAAAATTAGCAAAATTAAATGTTGTATTTTTAATATCATTAATGCGTATATCTAAGTCTATAGCATCATTTTGTGAAGAATTTGCTAAAATCGGACCGCCCGAATATGCGTGTGAAAAGATATGGACTTCTTGTAATGTATTAGTGTCATCTTTTCCAATCTTTTCAATAATATCATAGATGTTCTTTTTTGTAATATACTTTGATTTTCCCAGTGAATCAAAAGCATGTCCTTTACTTGCCGGATAGTTGGATTTAGAGATTTTGTCATAGTTTTCTATAGATATGGATTTTCCGTTATCTATAGTTTCAATGGTACCCTTCATGTCAATAATTATAAAGGTCAAGTCTTCTTTATGCTTATTATTTGCAATAATTTTTGCTTTATAATCATTGCAGTATTTAATAAAGGAGTTTCCAGTATGGTAATCTATTCCTGCAACTAAAATATATTTTTTTGCACCTTTTATATCTAATGTAACTTCCCAATCAAGGATGCTCTTTCCATCAAATTCTGATAATACTAAATTCAATTCATCCATTATGCTTTACTATTTTTTTGTTTTAGGTATTTCTATGGCTTCTTTCAATATTACAAATCCTTCTTTATCAACTGTTCCTGATAAAATAAGTTCTTTTTGTCCATCCTTAATTTCTTTGCCATTTTTATCAATTACTTTTAGATTAACAGTTTCTCCTTCTTCATAATTTCTTGTATATGCTAAAACACTTACTTTATTTCCCCGATGAGATTGTTGTATATTATTTTCAACTCTATCATCCATCCATTGGATATTTACTAACTGCTTTTCCTTGTTATATTCAAACTTTCCATTCTCTGGAAGCTTATTCATCTGCGGTGCTTTGTATTCAATCTTGTATTTTGCTGTCAATAATGAATTAGCTCCATACACATGCATTCTGTCTTTTGCTCCAAACTCTGTCTGTCCATCAGTATACCCAATGAATTTTTCTTTACCATATAAATCCAAATGGATCTTTGCTGAAATTTCAGTATTGGTTCCTGCTGAAATAATAGTTTTCTTACCGCTGTCTTGGCTGATTTCCTGCCTTGCTATAATCTTGATATTTTCTCCGACATGCGTATCCATATTTTTTCCTGCTTTGGTTTCAATATTCTCTTCAATATCAAATTTCAGATTCTTGGATTTTATAGTAATGGTTTCTGGAGCAGTGATGTTGATGTTTTTTCCCTCTGTATCAAATTTCAATTCATTACCACTTTTATCGGTCAATAAAATACTCTCATCCTCGGTAAAGACTAATCTATGCCCGCTTCTGGTTTGTAAAGATTTTACACGGTTATCCATTCCGCCTCCCAAACCAATACCTCCGTGAAACATTCCTCCCATTGTAAAAGGGAAATCGGGATTGTGATATTCGAAGCCTACCATTACTTGGTCTCCAATTTCCGGAACAGCCACAAAACCTCTGTTCTGGCTTACAGCATCTGTTCCCCCTGCATCGGGGCTCATCATTCTGATAAAATGAGTCGTATCATTTAACTGCCAATCAAATTGCACCTGTATTCTTCCTTGGTTTAAAGGATCAATATTGGAAATAACCGTTGCTACCTGTGGTTCAGCTATAGGTATCCTGAAATCTGGCTTAGGCATAAAACCTGTTCCTTCAGCTATTGCTTCAAAATTTCCTGTATAATACCCTCTGGCATCAACTTCATGATTTACTTCCGTTATCATCAAAGTTGTAAAGTGAGAGGTTTGGCTACTGTCCTGATTTCGCATGTCTATATCTGCCACGCAGCCTATATAGAGGAAAGGAACTGTTGTGCTTCCTGAAACAGTAAAAACCTCTACAGCTTTACTTCCTCTAGCACTTTTTTGAGAGTCGTCCACATCCAGAAACATATTGGCATTGATTGGGGTAGGAGTAAGCGACCTGGTTTTGAAAATATTGTCATTCAGTTCATAAGCTTTAGCTGATAAATTCCCTAAATGTTTAATGCTATCATTAGAACCTAGCATTTTTGTATGATTGATACTATTATAACCAAAATATTCAGGTTTTGTGTGAACTGCTTTTAACTCTACCTGCACATCTGTAATGTTACTTGCATAAATGAGGTGAATTGGTTTTTCATGAGAAGGAAGCTTTCCGAAGTGCAGTACATTTCCGTCATAATAAAACTGCTCACCATAAGCTTCTGCTAACCTTGCAAGATAATTGTAATGAGTTTCACAATATTGTGCACTGTAATTGATATAACTTTTATTTTGAGTATCTATCCTAAAATCAAAATCATTAATTCCCCATGCTTCTTTAATAATTCTGTTAGCAATAACAGAGGTATTTACAGGCTGATTTCCTCCGAAACTTTGAGTATGAGGAGCAGAATCCATCAGGATTGTTGGGCTATAACCTGTAAGCACAATGTTGCCTAAACTCATTTTTTCCTGGCTAAAAGCAACCTTGCTAACCATACCCACAAAAGTTCTTTCAGGACTTTCGTTCTCAACGTCTTTGTATTTAAATACAATCGTTATACGTTTTCCTAAGAACTGTTGTACCTGCTCTAAATTATGGTTTTGTATTTCATTCAGAGAATCATGTGCTAAAGTGAGCTCAAAATAATGGTGTCTTCTGGCACTTTGCTTCAAACGGAAGTGCTTAAAGTGGCTGATCAATTTTCCGTTAACCACAATATCAAGCTTTACCACACGGTTGATGCCTGAAATATGGTTTTCCGAAATCTTCTCAGAATTAGAGGTATTTCTTTTCATTATGATTTGTGTTTTCTTTGATATTAATTCACTAAAGTTAGATAAAAATCATATCAAAGACAGAGTTTTTTGCTAAATTTTAAAAATTGTAGTAGAACTACGATTCGTTTTGTATTTATTTTAAATTGTTTATTATCAGAAGATTGAGTGTGTTATCCCATTGTTGTTAAGATTTCTAAAATGAAATTTGGTTTTCGGAATTTTCGGATAGTCAAAATATATATTTTTTAGATTGGAGTTAGTTTATTGTTAACTTCAATTTAGCTTAAAAAGAATGTGCAACAGGATAATTCTTGATATTTTCCGTCATTCCCAACCTTTCCTGTTTGAGTTTCTAACGGTTAGTAAAAACAGAGATTTTGTTACAACTTCCCTTAATCTAGCTACTCCTGTTGTGCTCATAGTTCTGAACTTTGTCATAGAAAATAAAAAGTATGAACATTTTTAAAATATTGACAAGAGCAGGACTTGTAGGTATATACTTACAAGCGATATCAGGCCGTTTTGCTGCTGCTGGGTATTAAAAATATTTTAATTCGAGTACTATAATTGTAAACAAAAAGAATATATCACAATGGACTCTATTAAATATGAACAGACAATTATTAATCTTGCAGGTCATAAAGTATCTGTAATTGAAAAAGAAAGACTGGATATTGATCTCAGCGGTTCGGTTTCTTACATTCTCCTGTTAGAAATCAATGATCGAAAAGAGAAATGGAGTGAACCAGACTGGAAATATCCATTAATACAAATAAAAAAATGTACTAGCTAAAAAAGGTAATGTAACTTTATACAGCCGGTTTCAAAAAATATAATACTATGCAAACAATATTAGGAGCCAACGGTCAGATTGGCGAAGAGCTTGCAAGAGAGCTTAAAAGAAATTTTACTTCATCGATACGAATTGTCAGCAGGCATGCTAAAAAAGTAAATGATACAGACGAAATATTTTCTGCGGATCTATCCATTCGTGAGAAAGCAATTGAAGCGGTAAAAGGCAGTGAAATTGCTTATTTTACATTAGGTCTTCCCATCAGTTCCGAACTTTGGGAAAAACAGTTTCCCCTTATTCTTCGTAACGTGATAGATGCCTGTAAGATCAACAAGACAAAACTCGTATTTTTTGACAATACCTATATGTATCCGCAGGATGATCGTGTATTGACAGAAGAAACGGCTTTTGAACCTGTGGGAAGAAAAGGAAAAGTCAGAAGCAGGATGGCTGAAATGATACTGAAAGAAATTAAATCAGGTGAACTTGAAGCCGTGATTTGTCGTGCTCCGGAATTTTACGGTCCCGGCAAAACACAGAGCATTACCAATACCTTAATTTTTAACAATATCAAAGAGGGTAAAAAGCTAAAAGTACCTTTGAGTGCAAATAAGAAAAGAAGCCTGATATGGACTCCTGATACAAGCCGTGCCACTGCATTGATCGGGAACACTCCTGATGCATTCGGAGAGACCTGGCATCTTCCTGTGGATAAAAGTCACCCTACCTACAAAGAGTTTATCAGAATTGCTTCAGGAATTTACAGCAGAGATCTGAAATATTCTGTTGTTCCAAAACTGATGTTCAAAATAGGCTCATTTTTCAACAAAAGGGTAAAGGAATTACTGGAGCTTCTTCCCAGGTATGAACATGATAATATATTTGATGATACAAAATTCAGAAAGAAATTTCCGGATTTTCAGGTTACAACATATAAACAGGGAATCGGAATCATAAAAGATGAACAGTTTTCAGAGAATAAAATAAATAAGTAAATTAGTCATGTATAAATCTGAAAATCAGAATATGAAAACTCCGGAGAAAGTTTCATCAATAAATATGCTTCATCAGTTTTTGGGGCTAAAAAGACCTGTGAATCCGCTGATCAGTGTATTTAATTTTGATGATGTTAAACTGGAACCGGAAACTATTCTCAGTGCAATCACCACTGACTTTTATGTGATTGCTTTAAAGAAGGATTGTGCCGGTGGAAAATGCAGGTATGGCCAGCAATATTATGATTTTGATGAAGGTATTATGTATTTTATTGCCCCACATCAGGTCCTTCAGTTTGAGGATATACTTCTTAATGAAGTAAGAGGATTTGTCTTGGTGGTACATACGGATTTGTTAAATAGATATGGACTGGCATCCGATATTAAAGAATACGGTTATTTTTCCTATACTGCGAATGAAGCATTGCACCTTTCTGAAAAGGAAGAGAAAACAATTTTTGATATAATAGATAATATAGGAACTGAAATTGATGGGAATATGGATACATTCTCACAGGATCTGCTGGTTTCAAATCTTGATCTGCTGTTAAAATATTGTGACCGGTATTATAACCGCCAGTTTTTGACCAGAAAGAAAGTGAATAGTGACCTTCTTTCAAAGCTGGAGATATTATTGGATGATTATTTTAAAAATGATAAATTAACTATCAGCGGGATACCTTCAGTTCATTCCGTTGCCGGGGAGCTGCACCTGAGTGCCAATTATCTGAGCGATATGCTGAGAGTTCAAACAGGGCAAACCACACAGCAGCATATCCAAAACAGGTTGATCGAAAAAGCAAAAGAATTGCTCTCGGCTACCTCAATGTCGGTATCTGAGATTGCCTATCAGCTTGGATTTGAACATCCGCAGTCTTTTCACCGTCTTTTTAAAAGCCGTACTTCTCTTTCACCCTTGGAATTCAGGTCATCATTAAATTAATGAGACCGATGTAAGAGAAAATTGAAATACAGAGACTTTGTTACAAAATTCCTTAATTAAGTTACTGCCAAATCCTCTTATATTGCGAGTTTTAAGGTAGTTAAATAAACGATCTATGAAAAAGATTTTATTAATAGTAACCAATGTTAATCAATATGCAAGTGGTCTGGAAACCGGACTATGGCTTAGTGAACTAACGCATATTTATCATAAGGCTAAGGATAAAAATTGGAACATCACGATAGCAAGTCCAAAGGGAAATCATGTACCTATTGATCCTGAAAGTCTAAAACCCCTTGTTCTGGACAAAATTTCAAAAAGTTATTATGAAGATCCATTATTTATGGAGGAACTGAACCATTCAAAAAGTCTTTATGAAGTAATTAATGATGCTTTTGATTGTGTATATCTTGCTGGTGGGCATGCTACAATGTATGATTTTCCGGATGATGAGAATATTCAGAAAATCATCCGTCAACAGTACGAAAATGGCAAAATGGTCGCAGCAATCTGTCATGGAGTCGGTGGATTATTAAATGTTAAGCTTAATAACGGTGAATATCTGATCAAAGGAAAATCCATGACGGGCTTTGACTGGTTTGAAGAGAGAATTGCCAGACGAAAACGTGAAGTTCCATTCAATCTTGAAGCTGCCATTAAAGAACGGGGTGCTATGCTAAAAAAAGCTTTTATACCGATGACCTCCAATGTTGTTGTTGATGGTAATCTGATTACAGGACAAAATCCGTTCAGTTCAAAGGAAATGGCAAAAGTAGTTGTTGAGCAACTTGAAAAAAGATAAAATATGGTTTTTTTTTAAAATGATGTTTAGAAAACAAAGCAAAGAGTGTAAAATATATTAAATAGGCTGAGGCTGATTGAGGGCTATTTATAAATAAAATGACGTCATTTGGAACAAATTGTCCTAATGACGTCATTAAGTGAGCGCGTCAGGATTCGAACCTGAGACCGTCTGCTTAGAAGGCAGATGCTCTATCCAGCTGAGCTACGCACCCATTCCATAATTTTTACGAAAACTATTAAAAAAGTCGGGGCGGCAGGATTCGAACCTGCGACCTCCTGGTCCCAAACCAGGCGCGATGACCGGACTACGCTACGCCCCGATGGTGGTCATTTGTAACGAATTTTACTTCGTTTTAGCGGGTGCAAAGATAGAATGTTTTTTCGAATAAAAAAACAAAACAGGAAAATAATTTAGAAGGATTTTAATAGTAGCCTGTTTTTCAGGTGGATTAATTTTTTCGCAGATGCAGAATAAAGGGTCTGTTTGCAAAATCTCATAAAATATATTGGTGCAGCAGATTTCAGGATTTTATTTGTTATGACTTACTATTTCATAAAATATTTTTAAATAGTAAAACCAGTAAGCACATAGGATGTATTGGAAAAGTATACATGATGCTTTATTTTCGTCTGACAACTGACAACATCTAAGTATCGGCAATACCGCCCACCTTTTCTATTCGTCCCTTTACAAATTTAAATTCAATTCCGTGTTCCGTATCCAGCTTATAACGGATACTTATGGTGATGGTGCCGCCTTTTGAAATTCTCAGATGCAGTAATTCTTTGATGTAATCATTGTGCTTTTCTACAGTGTCAATATTAAGTGCCGGCTCGCCTGATTTTTCAGGGTTTTCAAAATAATGGGCATAGTGTTTTTTATAATAATCAAACGCCTGATGCTGAATGGCACTCAGATTGGCTTCAATAGCCGCTAAAAAATCCTGATAAGTCTTTGCAAAATCTGCCAGTTGATTTTCAGTAGGAGACTCATCAATTTCTTCTCCTTCGTCATCAAACTCTTCTCCTAAAAAAACAGAAATGTTCTGTTCTTCAAAAAACGGATGAGCGAATGATATGTCAGATGAATAACCTGCCCAGTCTTGTTCTACTTCTCCCCAATATTCGTGTGTAGCCATTATTTATCCTTTAATTGTTTTTTGTAAAATCAAGATGAAAAATTGTACCTGATGCTAAACCTTACCCTCAGAATTAACAGTTCTAATATACAAAAACCCTGATGATAATGAATTCCGATTACTTACTTTTCAGACTCCTTTCTTTTTCACAAACAAATAAAAGCTCAAGCCTATAAAAATGAATATCATGATAATATTAGAATAATCCAGCCTTTCAAAAAGAATATTCTCATTCATCAGATTCGAGTACGATTTAAGCCCTCCGGTATAAGGAATAAAGTCGGAAAATTTCTTTTCATTCACCACTATGGAGAAAATAATCATAAATACGCTGAAACCAATAGGGTAGATGAAGTTTCTGAATACCAGACTTAATGCTAATTGAATCATCGCAATTGAAGACAACGTGATATACAGCTTTAGAAAAGTATAAAAAATAACCTCCCGGAAATCATAGTTCTGAAAGCCTATGGCAGGAAAAACAACGCTGAAAAAATAACCGCTCAGTAAAAATACAAGGTATGATAAAACGGTAGAAAATAAGATGGTGATCAGTATGAATAATGCCTTGGAGAAAAATATTTTCGATTTTGAAATAGGAATCGTAAAGAGGATCTTATAATTGTTGTTTTTATATTCAACATCACAACATGCATACACAAAGATCGAAATAAGAATAGGGTAAAGCATGTAAAAAAACAGGAATACAGTGTTTCCAAGCATATTTTTCCACGGATTCATCGTTCCGCCTCCGGGTTCATTTCCGGAAGTTAAAATACCATAGATAAAGTAGATGTCAACTGCAAAAATAATGAGGGCTGGAAGTAGCAATACCCCAAAAAGCTCTTTATTTTTGGAAAGTTTATATTGCTCGGAAGAAAAGGCTTTAGAGAAAGTATTAGTCATGGCTGTTGGAAATTAGGTTAATGAAGATCTGTTCGAGGTTCGCATTTTGAGATTCAATTTCATACATCTCAAGATCATGCTGAATAAGGGTTTTTAATAAAGAATGAAATGCCTGATCATCATTGATCGTTACTGAAATTTTATTTTTATCACTTTGTGAAACCTGGAAGTGTACTCCCTGTAAAACGGAGATTGCTTTTTCAGTGTTATTGACTCTCACTATAACTGTTTTTTCTACCCGGCTCAATAATTCATTTTTTGTGCCCTGAAAGATCATTTTTCCCCCTTCAATAATCCCGATATGCGTTGCTGTTTTTTCCAGCTCACTTAAAATATGGCTCGAAAGAAAAATAGTTTTCCCCTGATCATTAAGGTGCTGGAAAAGTTTTCGCATTTCAAAAATACCCTGTGGATCCAGTCCATTCAACGGCTCGTCCAAGATCAGCAGCTGAGGATCATGGAAGATCGCCATGGCAATTCCTAAACGCTGTTTCATTCCCATCGATAAGGCACTGGTCTTTTTCTTTTTTTCTCTGTGGAGATCAACCAATTCCAATACTTCATCAATTCTTTTGGTCCCTTTGCCGTAAATAATATCCAGATACTTTAAATTCTCAAAAACGGTCAGTTTCGTGTAAAAGCAGGGGGCTTCAATGAGATTTCCCGTTGCAGAAAGAATTTCAATCCGGTCTTTCTGTAAACTTTTCCCCTGAATTAATATATTGTCGTTTTGTTGTTGCAAAAGTCCTAACAGCAGCTTTATTGTAGTAGATTTACCGGCACCATTTCTTCCCAGATAACCGTAAATACTGCCATTCGGTACATGAAGGCTGATGTCCTTTAAAATGGTTTTAGAGCCTATCGTATAGTTTAAATTTGTAGTCGTGATGCTTTCCATTATTTCTTTGGATACGTTGGATTTTTATTAATATCGATATAGAAAATTCCGTCAAAAAGGCTGCTCCATTGTTTTTTTTCATCCATTCCCTGATTGATGGTGGATATAAATTCTTTTTTGAGGAAAGAAGTGGAAGGAACTGTTCTTAGGTTGATGAAAAAGTAAGGTGCTTTCGTGTCATGAAATACATTTTCCACGGCGAATTTGCCCGGTTTTTCGATAGTATTGCCATTGACTGGGTTTTGTCTTGCGTAAGAGGAAAAATCGATCATATAAGAGGCTTTTCCATATTTGTTTTTAATATAAGTTCCCAATGGAAGATAATCCTTGCTGTACCGTTGGGCAAACGTATGAATATTGGCACACCAGATAATCACCTTTTGATCTTTATATACCGAGTCGATCTGATGGATTACATTCGCGGCCATTAGAGAATCTCTGAACTGCATGCTGGGCATAGACCCCACTTTGAAATTCCAGGCTTTATAGTAATTATTCCGCATATCATTGAAATACCTTGCGTAGATGGTGTTTTCTTCATTTTTATTCAATTGTAAAACTTCATTTTCAATCTTTTCTATCTCCGCAAGAAACTGTTTTTTCTGCTTTTCATTAAACCTTTTATTAACGTAATAATCATAGATGAAATAATATAAGTTATCAATATTTTTAGAAAAAAGAGGATATTTCTTAAGATCAATCTTATTTCGGGTTAAAAAATCCTTAATCAGCCCTGCACGCTTATCAAACAGAACTCCTCCCGACATCTGAATGTCGAAGCCACCAACAGTAATAGGGTTTTCCGTTGCTTTCGTATGCTGGAAATAACTGATCAAAGGTTTGGTTTCATAGTTGGCCCACCAGAAATCAAAAAGTCCAAGCCCGCCGATAGAATCAGCTGAAACATTCATTTTATGAGTATTCATTTCCTGATTCATAATCCAGGAATCATATTGGCCGGCTTCATACAGCACCACATTATATCCAAGATGCTCATGAAGATACCGGATCAGTCTGCTTTTGGCTTTAAAAGTCTGGCCGTCTCTGTGGGTGTTTTCTCCCAGCATTAATACCCTGTTTCCGGTAAGGATTGAATCAAAAATCTTTAAATCATTAAAATTCGTATCTGTGAACGAAATACTTTTAATCGGATGTTGATACCGTTTTACTTCTGAAAGCAGCGGTTTTCTTACTGTTTCAGGAACTTCTTTGTAAACAATCCTATTGAGTATAAAAATGCCTGCAACAGAAGCCAGAAAAGCGTAAAATATTTTCTTCATTCATTAAAAAATTATACCGTTGCTAAATATATAAACATTCTTTTTAAATTATTAATTCCCATAAAATATATTGAATTTTTAATATTAATCCTGAAAATAATGCCATGAAAGGAAGTGACGAATTGACATTTCGTATTTTTAAAGTCTGAAAAAAGGAAGTGATAACGTTCAATATCTCTTAATTCCTATCTTTGCCGGATGAAACGATTGATATTAATGTATGTGCTTTTTCCGGTGTTTATCTTATCACAAACAAAGGGAAAAGTGATAAAAATTTCAGATGGGGATACCATTACCATACTGTTAAGGGGGAAAGAACAAAAAAAACTCAGACTTGCCGAAGTGGATTGTCCTGAAAAAGGACAGGCCTTTGGGAAAAATGCCAGACAGTTTACGTCTGATAAAGTTTTCGGAAAAACCATTACTTTTATTGAAACAGATAAAGACCGTTATGGACGTACCATTGCGAAAGTATACTACGATAATGGAAAATACCTGTCGGAAGAGTTGATAAGAGCAGGAATGGGCTGGTGGTATTATTCTTTTTCTAAAAATGCCTCACTAGGGGAGTTGCAGGATAAAGCTCAATATAAAAAGGTTGGGCTTTGGCAGGATACTCATGCGGTAGCACCCTGGGAATACAGAAAAATGAAACGCGATCTTAATAAAAGTAAAAAGGCAAAGGCCCTGGAGGAAGATAAAAATAAAAGTTTAAAGAAAATATAGGCCCAGGCAAAAGTGATATTCATATCAATACCATTTTTTAATGCAAAGATTGAACTTTCAAATTACTCATTCTTTGCGCCAAATAAAACGATTTTGTTTAGCCTGCAGTTATGAACTGGGTAATAGAAAATGGAAAATCAATGGTTTTTTCTGAAAGGATTAAAAACAAAAAGACTCACAATGTAAAAATCGTGAGTCTTTTTGTGAGCGCGTCAGGATTCGAACCTGAGACCGTCTGCTTAGAAGGCAGATGCTCTATCCAGCTGAGCTACGCACCCATTGAATAATTTTTGCGAAAATTATTAAAAAAAGTCGGGGCGGCAGGATTCGAACCTGCGACCTCCTGGTCCCAAACCAGGCGCGATGACCGGACTACGCTACGCCCCGAAGTATAATAAAAAAGCGGAGGGTAAGGGATTCGAACCCTTGCGACACTTTCGCGTCGACAGTTTAGCAAACTGCTCCATTAACCACTCTGGCAACCCTCCTTTACGTTTATTTTTTAATGATCGTTGTTCCGTTATTGCGAGTGCAAATATAGAACAGATTTCTTTATTTACCAAATAAAATTCAAGAAAAATTTGTGTATTTTTGAGCTAATAAATGATTAAAAAAGTAAACCAATGCGTAAAACATTATATATCATCGGATTAAGCGTTTTTGTTTTTTCATGTACTTCGCAACAAAATGTTAAAAAAAATACTTACAAACTGAAAAACCCCGTGGCACAGCCTAAACCCGCGGTAAAACCACAAACTCCGGAAACTCCAAAACCGCAAATTACCAACGATCATGGAGTGGAATTTTTTACAACAAATATTGCCGATGCAGCCAAAAATGATAACACTGCAAGTTACGGTTCCATCGTTTCGGCAAAACCGATTGGATATAAAGTGGTAAAAACCTATTTTCCAGCCATCGCACAGAATTTCAGACAGAAATATTTAATACTTCATTATACCGCTCTTCCGGATGATAAATCGATTACCGTACTTACCCAGCAATCTGTAAGTGCCCATTACCTGGTTAATAATACCGGAGATAACGAGATCTATCAGCTTGTAGATGAAAATAAGCGCTCATACCATGCCGGAGTAAGCTCATGGAGAAGCGATAAAAACCTTAATGATACTTCTATCGGAATCGAAATTGTCAATACAGGATATACTTCAGATTCTACAGGGAAAAAAATATTTGCCCCTTTTAGTGACGATCAGGTGAAAAAAGTGGCAGCTTTGGCTAAAGATATTATTATCAGATATCAGATTCCGGCAACCAACGTTCTTGCGCATTCGGACATTGCTCCTACAAGAAAGCAGGATCCGGGACCAATGTTCCCTTGGAAAAAACTCTATGACCAGTACCAGATAGGAATGTGGTATGATGAAACCTCAAAACAGAATTTCTTCAATATAGCACAAAGTGATTTTGCCGTGAGATACAGTGATGCATCATTCATCTTTTTGATCCAGACTGCTTTCCAGAAATTCGGATACGGACTGGAACTCAGCGGGAAATGGGATGATACGACAAAGAAAACCATAGAAGCCTTCCAGTACCATTTCCGTCCTCAGAATTATGATGGAATAATGGATGCCGAAACATGGGCAATCCTTCAGTCTTTAAATCAAAAATATCCAACGAAATAATCAATATAAAACGCATCGTTTAGATGCGTTTTTGCTATCTTTAGACGATAAAAAAAGTTAAAATATCTGTAATGGAAAATTTCAGAAAAGAGAGCGACTTACTAGGAGAACTGAATGTTCCCATTGACGCTTATTACGGGGTTCAGACGCAAAGAGCGATTGATAATTTTAAAATTTCAGGACAGCTTTTGTCTTCATATCCGTATTTTATCAAAGGGCTTGCCTTTGTAAAAAAAGCTGCGGCCAAAACCAATTATGAATTAGGACTGCTTGACGAAAGTCTGTATTTTACAATAGCCGAAGCATGTGACGATATTATTGCAGGAAAGTTCCATGAGCAGTTCCCTGTTGACATGATTCAGGGTGGGGCAGGAACTTCAATCAATATGAACGCGAATGAAGTGATTGCCAACATCGTTTTAGAAAAACTGGGAAAAAAGAAAGGAGAATATGAATTCTGCTCACCCAATGATCATATTAACCTTTCCCAATCTACGAATGATGCCTATCCAACTGCCATAAAAATGGGGCTTCTTCAGATGAATGAAGGACTGGCAGATAGACTTCAGAAAATTGTATCCGCTTTCCGAGCAAAAGGAGAAGAGTTTCAGGATGTGATTAAAATGGGACGTACACAGCTTCAGGATGCTGTTCCTATGACGTTGGGACAGGAATTTGAAGCCTACGCCGCCAATCTGGAAGAAGATATTTCTAAATTAAACAATAATGCCGATCTCTTTGTTGAAGTCAATATGGGAGCTACAGCGATCGGAACAGGATTAAATGCTCCTGTTGGCTATGCGGACCTTTGTGCGAAGAATTTGGCTCGTATCACAGGTTTTCCAATTGTTTCCGCTCCGAATTTAGTGGAAGCAACCCCGGATACAGGTTCTTATGTAATTTATTCCTCAGCAATGAAGCGCCTTGCCGTAAAACTATCGAAAATATGTAACGACCTTAGACTCCTTTCATCAGGGCCAAGAGCCGGACTTTTCGAAATAAACCTTCCGCCAATGCAGCCAGGATCATCAATTATGCCCGGAAAAGTAAATCCTGTTATTCCGGAAGTGGTTAATCAGGTGTGCTTTAAGGTGATCGGGAATGACCTTACCGTAACTTTTGCCGCAGAAGCCGGACAGTTACAGCTTAACGTCATGGAACCAGTGCTTTCCCATGCAATCATGGAAAACATCAACTTCCTGTCCAATGCGTTGGATACCCTGCGTGAAAAATGTATCGTTGGAATCACTGCCAATAAAGAGGTTTGCCTGAATATGGTAAAACACAGCATAGGTATTGTAACGGCACTTAATCCATATATCGGATACAAACAGTCTACACAGATTGCAAAAGAAGCTTTAGAATCAGGAAACAGCGTGTATAATCTGGTATTGCAGAAAGGTATTCTTTCTCAGGAAAAGCTGGACGAAATTCTGGATCCTAAAAATATGCTGAAGCCGCATAACAAATAATATTAATGATAATTGATAAATAGTGATTGATCTTTCAAACCCATTATTTATCAATTATTTTCCATACTTATCCATTCAATCGTGAGGTTTTTAATAATAATCCCTGCTCATAACGAAGAAGATCACCTTTCATTTACCCTAGATTCCTTGCAGCAGCAAAGCTGTAAAGACTTTAAAGTGGTGGTGGTAAATGATGGCTCCACAGACGGGACAGCAGAAGTAATCCGGAAATATACGGACCATGATCCGCGTTTTGAAACGGTTAATCTTCAAAAATCAGCCCATCAGCCGGGATCAAAAGTCGTTAATGCCTTTAAAAATGGCTTGCAAACACAAAATATTGATGATTTCGATGTAATCTGTAAGTTTGATGCCGATATTATTCTTCCTGAAAACTATCTTAAAGCCATTGAAAAAGCTTTTCAGGATAACCCTGAGTATGGTTTGGTAGGAGGTCTTTTATATGTGGAAAAAGAAGGAAGTTGGGTGTACGAAGGAAATTCAAACAAACATCATGTAAGAGGTCCTATGAAAGCCTACCGGAAAGAATGTTTCATTCAGATGGGTGGTCTGAGGGAAACCCTGGGATGGGACAATATTGATTCGATACTGCTTGAAAATTTAGGCTGGAAAGAAATCGTTCTGCCAGGACTTCAGGTCAAGCTGATCAAAGTAAAAGGAGCGGATTATACCGTCAGGGAATCAGAGTATTATGGAAGGTATTTTTACTTTTTAGGATTAAACAGATTCTTGGCGTATATCGCCTCCTCAAAAGAAGCCATGAAAAGCAAATCGGTCTCCTTTTTCTTTAAAATCGTCAAATCATACGAAGCCTGCCGTACCAAAAAACTGGAATTGAAAATCTCCAAAGACGAACAAAAAATAATTAATAACCAACGCTGGAAGACGTTGAAAAATAAATGGTTGCGAATGTAATCTGTTCGTGAAAATATCCATTCAATAGAAACGGGTTTAACCTGTTTTACTAAATTGGATTTAAAATCCATTTAAAATGTAAACGTGAAAAAAATAGCCTACATAGAAATAGATACCCACGCAGAAATTGCACAAGCTTTCATGGAAATCATCCGTGAATCGCAGGATTTTGAGGTGGATTACTATTTTTCCAAAAAGATCAGAGATCAGATCAGCGAATCGGGGGAAACGGTTTTCTTATCGGATAACTCAATGATTATGGATCAGTTAAAGGCGAAAAAATATGATCTCGTAATCATTGGAACCGTTCACCGCTATTTCAATACATTCATGGCGGTTGCCGGAAAATACAATACGGCAGTAATCGTTCACAATATCAATTTTATAAAAGCATCAAAACTGGATTTACTGAAAAGCATTTTCAAAGGCGATGTAATCTACAGGCTGAAATTATGGTGGAAAGAAGGGTTGTTTTATTCCTCAAAAGCTTACCGGAAAGCAAAAAACCTTTTAGTGCTGGATAAGCAATTGTCTTCAAAACTGTATAAATTTCTTCCGCTTTTTTATACCAAAAGCTTTACGGAAACTCAAAACGAAAACATCACCATTGTAATCCCTGGTGGAGTTTCACAAAAAAGAAGGAATTATCGCCGCATTTTTGAAATCATTCGAAATACACAATCATCCGGCAAATTTAGCTTTGTATTTCTTGGGAAAGCTATGGATGATGAATTAAAACAGCTTAAAAGACTCTCTGAGGAGCTTTCAGAAGATGTTTCCATCACGTATTTCACAGAGCGGGTTTCATCAGCTGATTTTGAAGAATGGATGCAGAAAGCAGATGTGTTGTGGTGTCCTATTCAACCTGAAACCGAGTTCTTCAGCAGAAAAGAAAAATACGGAAGTACCAAAATGACCGGAAATCTGGGTGATGCCATCCAATATGGGAAATTTGCGGTTTTTCCGGCGGACTATTCTTCGCAATTAGCGTTTATTGTTCCGGAGCAGGAAAATGTGATGGAACAGTTTAAAAACCTTACCACCCATCATTTCGATTTTCAGGAAAACTATAACAGAAACAAAGTACAGCAAGAAATTGAGCAGGTAATAAATAGCTTGATTTCTATTTAAATTTAAATACACTTTTAATAAATCTCATATTCAGATAATCTTCAAGCGGGAATATTTTAGTAAAATAATTTCCGATATAGATCAATACCAGAACAACAGCCGGTTTGTATATTAAGTTGATCAGATTATTGTTGAAAGTAGGCAGTACGATCGCTACGGTGATCGCCAGTGTACAGATAATGGAAACAAAGATCATCTCAATCGTAAGCGGCGAAACTTTAAATACAATATAATTGAAAATGATTTTAATAACATTGTACGTCGTTAATGAAATAGCGGTGGATAAAGCAATTCCAATTAATTTTAAGTCCGTGTTTTTAATAAAATAATAGTTCAGGCCGATCGTAAGTCCTGCCAGCAAAAGCATTACTAAAATATTAAAACGGTAGTATTTGGAAAGAGAAATAATATTTCCGTTAAATCCGGTCGCCAGATCCACTAACACTGCAGATCCCCAGATCCAGACTACAGGTTCATATTCTCTCAGCATCGTTCCGTTTTTAGGCATAAATTGCGTCAGGAAAGGAAATCCTACCATGATGCATGAAAATAAAACTGCCCCTAAAAAATATAAGGATAAAGACGTTTTCTTATGAAACCGGTCCAGTTCCTCCATATCTCTGTCAGCAAGTGTTTTGTTGATAATGGGAGCCGAAATATTGAAAAGTCCCAGCTGAGGAATAGAAATCAATGAAATAAGTGCGTACAGTACAGAATAGATCCCAACTTCCTCCATTCCCATAAACTCACCGATCATAAAACTGTTGATCGCTAAATAATTTCCGAAGGTTCCTAAAAATCCAAAAAAGCTATAATTGAAAAACTCCTTCCATAAATTATTTTCTTTGAAATAATCCGTACTGAAATCCAGCTGTATTTTTTCTAATTTGTTGGTGTAATAAACATACCCTAAAAGCATCAGACTGAAAATTGCAAAGAAGAACGCAAAAGCAATTTTCTGTGATAACGCAAAATAGAAAAACAGGCAGAAAGCCCCTAAATTGGCTATTTTGGGTAAAAGATTATCGAAAATATTGGAAACAACAATTCTTTTATAATTGGAAGTGTATTTATTGAAAATGGCACAAAAAGAAAGAATCAGAATCAAGGGAAGAATCATTTCTTTAGTCTTCCAGGCTTCTGAATGCCTGAATTTTGGGTAAAAATAAGGAAGCACAAAAAATACGGCAGTAAAAATCACAAAATTGACCAGTACCGTGAGCAGAGAAAGAGAAAGCATATTCTGCTTTTTGCCGTCTTTTTCTACCGTATGGAAAAATTTAACGTTGGAGTAAGAGATTCCAAGAACTACAAAAGGAACCAGCATTTCAGCAGTAGGAAGAATGTAGCGGAGCTTTCCGTAAAATTCAAAATCATTCGGAAAGATAAATATTGCTGAAATTGTTCCCAGCAAAAAACCAATATAACCGATAATGGAATATTTGAAGCCTTGTCTCGCTACTACACTCATAACGTTGTTTTAATGGTTTTTAGGTATAAAAATAATGTTGTTGATATAATTCGTTTTGTTTTTCTCGTCGTCTGTATTATGCAGGATGATTTCTTCGGTAAGTTTCTCAAGATCAAAAGTTTTCCGGTTGAGATACCGTGCCTCATATCCCCAGCTTTCGACCTCTGAAATCTCATTCCAGATTGGATTGTCGTGATGCCTTTGCTCCATTTCAACCATTAACGTCGGAAGAAACTGCTTAATGATTGCTCTCGCTCCGAAAAGCGTTTTCATTTCATTACCTTCTACGTCTATTTTAATGAAATCCAGCTTGCTGAAGTGTTCTATGGCAGCCCATTCATCCAGTTTGATGACCTTTACTTTTTCCGTATAACTTTTTTCCTCGCCTTTTTCTTTGTAGGCAGTATTCAGCGTCCCACGCGATGCGATCATTTTTCCGTTGATGATAGGCACCTTAAAGGTAGCCGTAGTATTTTCATCGGAAAGTGCCAGAGGAAGAACCCTCATGGACGGAAACAGTCTTTTCAGACGGTTGTACAGCCTTTTATTAGGCTCAAAAGCATACACATTTTCATGATCCAGCTTGTTTTCCAGCTGGTAAAGAAAAGTTCCTACATTGGCTCCGATGTCCAGGATAACTGCATTTTTAGGCAAATAGTCTTTTATCCAGACCAATTCCGGTTCTACATTCCGTGCCGAAAAATTGTCTTTAGTAAGATTATTTAAATTTTTAAAATATCTTTTTTTGTAAAAATTCGGACTGATGTATTGTAGCTTTTCTGCAATTGTTTGGTATAAAGACATCCCTGGTTTTTTGACGAACAGCAAAGATAAGCAAAAATGTTAAACTGATGTTAAAATACTTTGATTCTAATGAATTGATTATCAGTAATTAAATTTATTATTTTTTGTGAAATTGAATGATGGGGCAGCACCTGAAGGGGTGATTTAACTGAAAATATCGATTATTAATACATTTAATAAAGAGAAGCTCTTACAAAAATGGGGCGTTCAGGAAATCATTAAGCGGCTTCATGAGCTGGAAAATTTTGCTGAAGTTTTTTATAGCATTTTTATCCAGTACTTCATCGTCCTTCACGCTGTAAACTACAATAAAATTTTTAAGTTTTAAATATTCTCCCATCGGATCTTCTTTTTCAAAGCCTTGAGGTATCTTTTTCAGTTTGTCAGCCTGATCCAGTTCCGGGAAATGTTTTTTGAAGTCTTTTTGTTCGATGATTTTAATAAAGTCGTTTCCATATAAAGAAATTTCCTTTCGAAGTTCCTTTAATACAGTAGGTTCCGGCATATAAATACCGCCTGCTAAAAAAGATTTCCCAGGTTCTATATGAAGGTAATATCCACCTTTCTGGCTCCCTTTTCCCATTCCTAAAGAAGCTCCGAAATTCGTTTTGTATGGAATTTTATCTTTTGAAAACCGGGTATCCCGGTAAATTCTGAAGAGTGATTTTTTAGCGTCAATTTTTCCCAGCTCATCATCAAAGCTACTCATTTCGGCAATCAGATCTTCCAGAAAAGCAATGACATTCTGCTGAGCTTCCGTGTACAGCGTTTTATTTTCAGTAAACCATTCACGGTTATTATTCTTCGTTAATTTTTTAATAAAATCAAAAGTGCTGGGAGCAATGGTAGCCGACATAATTTTTGTATTTTTTTCTGTTTTTAAATTCAATAGTGAGATATCAATAACGGTTTTTTTAAGTAAAAAAGATAATTAAATTCCTTTCAGTTGGAAATTATCAACTCAAAACTAACAACTGTCAACCCACAATGATGAATCAAAAGTAAAAAAAACTATTCATATCTCAATGCTTCGATAGGATCAAGTTTGGAGGCTTTTAAAGCCGGATAATATCCAAAAAAAACTCCTGTAATGGCACAGACAATGAACGAAACAATGATGGAAGATTCTGTAATAAAAGTAGGCCAGGAAAGGAATACCGTAACGAGTTTTGAGGTCACAATTCCTAAAATAACTCCAATAACTCCGCCTGTAATGCTGATCATGGTGGCTTCAATGAGAAACTGGTATAAAATATCTTTCCCTCTGGCTCCAATGGACATTCTGAGACCGATTTCTTTTGTTCTTTCCGTTACAGAAACATACATGATATTCATAATTCCAATGCCGCCTACAATCAGGGAAATTCCTGCAATAGCTGATAAAAGAACCGTCAGAAGCTGGCTGGTGGAACTCATGGTAGAGATCAGCTCGGCTTGTGTTCTGACAGAGAAATCATCATTATTGCCATCAGCAGAAAGTTTATGCTGTTTTCTTAAAATTTCTGAAATTTCATCCGTCGCCTGTTGGGACGTATTTTCATTCGTTGAAGATGCATAAATAGTCTGAACATAAGTGATGCCTAAAAATCTTCGCTGAACCGTATTAAACGGGGCAATAATCACATCATCCTGGTCCTGTCCGAAGGCGTTTGAACCTTTTGAGGCCAATACACCAATGACTTTCATGGGAACTTTATTAAACCTAATGATACTTCCGATAGGCTCTGCACCATTAGGAAAAAGATTGGAAACAACCGTTTGCCCAAGAACACACACTTTGTTAGAAGTGGTAACATCTTTTGATGTGAAAAGTGTTCCGCTTGATACATTCCAGTCGCGGATGCTGAAATAATCCGAATTTACCCCCTGAAGCTGGGTAGGCCAGTTGTTGGGACCATTGATGGACTGTCCGTTAGTCTGAACGGCCGGTGAAACATAAGAAACATCGGGAGCACCTTTTGCAATCGCATCAGCATCCTGAGGTTTCAGTGTTTGAAGACCTGAAGCACCAATTCTTGCTCCTCCGGAAACATTAATGTTACTCGACGGACGTATCGTAACCATGTTGGAACCCATAGACGAAAGCTGATCACTGATGCTTTTCTTGGAGCCTTCACCAATGGCGGTCATAGCGATCACAGAGGCAACACCGATGATAATCCCGAGCATGGTAAGGAAGGCGCGGAGCTTATTCCGGAAAATAGCTTTCCATGCGATTCTGAAGAGGTTTGAAAGATTCATTGTGCTTAGGGTTTTAATTCATGGCTGTTGTAATCGTCGTTTACCGGAAGGTTATCCAGTGCTTCTTTGGCGGATTTTATATTATCATTGGTAACATCTTTTATAACGATACCATCTCTTAACGTCACAGTACGGCTGCTGAAGGTTGCGATATCCGGTTCGTGGGTTACAAAAACAATAGTTCTTCCCTGTTTATTCAATTCCTGCATAAGCGCCATAATTTCATAAGAAGTTCTAGTGTCCAGATTTCCTGTGGCTTCATCGGCTAAAATCATTACGGGTTCGTTTACCAGTGCTCTGGCAATGGCAACTCTTTGCTGCTGTCCGCCGGACATTTGGTTTGGAAGGTGATCGACTCTGCTTTCCAGTTTTACGGCTGCTAATGCTTTTAAAGCCCTGCTATG
>Ga0153980_1000217_pt1 | contig 28165 bp, 35 predicted proteins | sample TSGA064MetaG_FD_104722 | JGI IMG/M metagenome (GOLD analysis project Ga0153980, IMG submission 104722) | Attine ant fungus gardens microbial communities from Georgia, USA - TSGA064 MetaG | ecosystem: Host-associated > Fungi > Mycelium > Unclassified | place: USA: Georgia, Magnolia Springs State... | reverse complement strand
TGTGTTCATCAACATTCCCATGAACGGACTGCAATCTAGTGATTTCCGACACAACTTGACTCATGATGAATCTCGAGGTCTTCTTAACCTACCCATTCTGGTGGAGAGACAAGCGCTGAGTTATTTGTTTCCTTGCCTCTCATCATAGCGCTTCAGTTCCAATCATGTTGATCTCTTGGTCCATTTATCTTGTCGCTGTAAACTTACTGAGTATCACACTTTCAAGCAGCACCTTCAATATTCGGGATTTTGTCGTGGCTAAACATGATCGTACTGGTGCCAGCAGCATAGTACCTGTTATCTGCAAATGTGACCCCGCAATGGTGTTATTGCTGAAGGAAGTAGCTTGTTCGTTTACCAACAATGTTTGCGAAATACAGGAATGTCTTCTACAAGATTGCTGTCAATCCAATCTCGTCATCGAATATTTGGAGTGCCTCAAGTGTGTTGACAAAGCTCTAGATACTACTGATTTCGCTTCTGCTGCGCAGATCCTTGATGGCGCCCGAACGCATAAACTCCTGGACAAAAGTCTTCTGACCGATGGACGGATGTTTAGACTTGACTGGGCTATGTGATAACAGAGGATGTCCCTTTACCTTGACAGGGCATCCAACAAAGTCATAAGCCATACCATCTACCTGCCACGGTCCATCTAACATGCCGTCTACAACGCCCTAGCCCAGTCAACTAGTACATCTTCTAGTACAAAACAGTGCTTCTCTCCTCATCTTTCACACGTGCAGGTTTCAGTTGGGTGGTCTGATATACTAGGCATTGTGAATGCCATCTGCCCATCTTTTCCCTTTAGTGTGTGAATCACAAATCGATGTTGTGATTAAATATGTACACTCCCCATTGGAAAGCGTGATTAACGGCACAGATCAATTATAATCGGACTTCCTTTGGCATTTTTTTGATTGCTTGCCTAACACCTAAATCTCCCAACACGTCTTCTGTCCCGGCGAGGACTTTAGATAGATTAAGAGATGAACCTTTACTATTTTAGATGACTTAACTTACTGGCATCGAATCCAGAGCTGCGGTGATACTGGGTAGATAGTAATGATTCCTTAGACCCAGAATTCAACAGCAGGAAAAATACTGACGCTTTCTACGAACTTGCCCATACCAGTCACCGTCAATCCTCGCCCCCCAAAAATTTGGACGGCATCTAAGAGATGAATCAACATTGTTGAGACATATAATCAAGAGTTCAACCTTCAGCTGTTTCGCGAGCAGTCCTAGATACAAATCTACAGAACAACTGGTTGAATTTTACTTGAACTGAGAATGTGGATATCACGAACTGTTTTAACAGACCAATGGGTCCCGCAAGCTTGTCAGACATTTGATTATATGTCATCTAGAGAGACCCGATCAGAGAATAGTCCTCAGATTAGCACATGGAAATGGACACTTGCATTATTCATCTGATATGTCACCGATTCAAACCAATTTTGACAGCACTCCACACGAGATATCATGTTGGCAAGTTTAGAACGGATGACAGCTTGACTCGTGAGGGGTTTACCAAAGACGACACGTTGAGCCGACCACCTTGCATCTGCATAAATAGTAACTCTAAGTAACGTTAAGATACTCACTTTAAGCACTCTTCCACGATCTGGCGTTGAGCCGCAATCGAGGTCGCACAAACCATCCATCGTTCATGATTGAAGTTACTGAGGATAACGGACATGCCCTTGCCAACTGGACCGAGCGTATTTATGATTGGGACACGGACTTTGTCGAATGTCACATACGCTGTTCCAGCGGCAGCGGAATACGCAGTTTTGATAGCTTTTGTAGAGACTCCTGGGCCGCGAGGAATCAACATCACAGTGAAACCGGTCTTAGGAGGACGGCATCAGACAAAAGTGGCAAGATGCATACAGGGGTATCCTACATCCGTTCGGCAACCAGTCGTAAAGTAATCTGCAAAAACACCATTGGTGATCCATCTATACCTAAAATTGAGTATGGTGATGCATCGCAAATCCGAGGAACATACTTCTTAGTGCCAGTAACAACCCAATAGTCACCATCTCTGACAGCGGTCGTTTGCAATCCACTGACGTCGCTTCCAGCAAAGGCTTCAGATATGGCGAGAGCCATGTATTTTTGGCCAGCAAGAGTCTAATGAAATGACTCTAGAGATTATGGAAGAGTGAAGATGAATATACCTCTGGTACAATGCGATCGTAGATATCCTGGGAGCCATAATTCAACACAGGAGGTAATCCAATGACAAGACCAGCAAGCATGCCGTCCACAACAGAGCGGCTACACACGCGGGCAAGCTCATTGTGGATGATAGCCTTTCCAGAAAAAAAAGTAAAGCTTTGGTGTAGAAACAGCAAGGAAGTGATCAAATCTTGCCTCGTGGAAGTAGTCGAACTGCTCTGGCTTCACGATTCCGCCCATGAGGAGACGCCCTTTTAGGTGTTTCCCTGGTCCAAGTCGCATGGCAATAATATTTGCTTCACTTCAGACGTGTCAGCAAAAATTCAGCGAAAAATTGATCTACTCACGCCATCTTATCGACAACACCTTGGGATATCTTTTTGCCACTCTCGTCTGCGACGACAGCTTCTGGTGCGACAACAGTTTCGAAGAATTCTCTAGCAGCTTTCTGCAGTTTGCGATGAGTTTCATTATAGTAAGGACTGAAATAGCCATTGCTGAGCCATGTCGGTTCAGCATAGGGGACTCGGCTAAACTGTCCCGGTGCTGGTGGATGAATCATCTCCTCTTCGCCTTGAATCGTACCGATTTGAAGTCGCTTGTATTGTGGTTTAAGAAGAATTTCATGGCGATGTAGACCGAAGAAAGCTTGTGTAGCATCCTGTCCGGCTATCTTGAACATGAGCAATGATTTTGGTCGAGAATCAAGGAGTGACATACCGACAGTCTTTGCAAAGAGCACGTTTGATCCGCCTGGATGAAGATCAACAAAATGCGAAACATTGTAGACTTTCGCATCGATGACAATCCACTATCAATTCATCTCAGTGCAACACGACTGGCATATGTCTACAATTTGCGTACAAGGTCACCTTCTCTGTTGTGCTGTTGTGAAGTTCTAGCCTGTACGTTCTTATTATGTATATTCGAGTAGCATACCTTGGAGACCTCTTCTCGTGTCAGTTCTTTGAGTATGTGGCTGACCATATCAACGTCAAGTTCAGAGCTGAGTTGTCTGTGCCTGAAGATCCTTCCTTTATCACAAAGCCTGATTTCACGTGCATCTGGACTGGCTAGAACGAGTCCCGAGTTCGTACCGAGTTCGCATTTTTCAAATATCCTGTTCGTTATCTGTGTTCGAAAGTCATTATGGCTTTTGGCCTCGAGGGTAACATGATCGTTGATTGCAGAGCTAGACTTGTACAGTCTGCTGATAAGAAGTATGTTATGTATCACAGATAAGTACAGGGATGATCTGGTAAATAAGGGAAAGGGTAAATGGTCATGGATAGACTTGTGATTACTCTTCCAAGCGCAACTTCAGCTGAGAGGGAGGTCAGAACAGGTGGGTTATGGGGGTTCACAACTGCAGAAATCAATTTGTGAGTAAATGAATTAATGTGATTATCTTGATGGCACGCACTCTGAACAAAAAGCTCAGCTATTAAGCCGGTCAGCTATATCTCTGTCATAGATGGATTGAACACTCACGTCATCAGGTGTTAACCTCCCCATGGCCTGATCATCAGTAGATAGTGTTGCATTGATCATTGCGCTTTTCTTTTCTTGAAGCTAGTGTGGACACATCAATTCGTAAATCAAGCGCATAAACTTGAGTCGGGAGAAATACCTGAACGATACGACTCTCAATGCTGTCCTCTATGACGAGCTTGATAGCTTGTACAGGGCGGTGTTGACCAAGACGGTGAATACGATCCATAGCCTCTTTAAAACGGCGCAATTGATTATTTGGATCAGACTACTGGCTAGAGTGCTTACGGTATTCCACCTGTATGATTATTGAGTCAAAGCACGGCCTTGGAAACCAAATTACTCACAGCAGGGTTCCACCAGCTGTCCATCAAGTAGACACGAGACGCCTCAGTCAAGTTGAGGGCGACACCGCCAGCTTTCAGACTGACTAGAAATACGGTGACATTGACGTTGGACACTGGACAGACAATGAGAGGGTTTGCAGATGCACTAAGACGGGAACCATACTAAAATGTTTGATAGTGGCATCACGAGCTTGAGGAGACATGGTGCCTTCCAAACGACAGATCTGACCATTAAATGAGCGATAACAATGGTTGCCGAGTGATAGATACTTGCAGAGAATCCAGCCTTTTGTAATCGATATGCAATTAGATCCAGGAAGTTGACGAACTGGCTGAAGACAATAGATTTCGTCGTGGCATCCTTAAGGCGTAAATTGCTCAATTCTTCAATAAGGGCTTCGATCTTGGTTGAGGATCGCCAAGCGCCAAGGTCCAATCTTCCCAGCATACCTTGTCTCACAGTTCGGATATTTTCGTCTAGTTCGAGAGCCGGTGCTGCGAGATCTATTGTGAGTGCCACATGACACACTGGACAATCGGGCTGTCAGAAGTATACATGAGGTCTGGCTTATAACAGACTAGAGAGTTCACGCACTGAGTCATCTATAGAAGAGGTCAAATATTGTCGAATGCATTCCCTGTCGAAGATGTGACGGCATTTGGATTGAATCGCATCCTCCGCAAAATCATTGCACAGTCGACAGATGGTAGCTTCAGCGTCAATGGGGACAAATGAGGTTGCAGTTGTCTTACTGCGAAGCACAAGGTCTGGGTGACAAGCCAATTGCCTCATTCTTGTCAGGCTGAGCTAGTGATCAGTCTATCGTCCCTAAGTGGTTACGTCAGCACTTACAGACTAAAAATATTGGAATAATCTACAAGATAGAGAATAATTATTTAGTATTTGACTGAATGAAATCAGTTTTACACACTGTTGAGCACGGTTCCCTGATCAACATAAGTGCTGAATTGTCTCGACGCGTTGTCATACAGAGACAGATAGAGCTCCTTCTCCTCGCGACTGAAGTAATCACGGCGAACAACAATTGTTCTTGGTGGCAAACCTAGATCATCTGCCCTTTGTACCTAGCAGCCTTCAGGAAGGAAATCAATGGTCAAATTGGAAAAAAAAGCATACCTTTGTTCGACGGAGCATCATCCGATCAAGTAAGATTTTCAACTTTTTGAATGCAGTCTTGCCAGGGCCGATCATTCCGTTCTTTTGGATGGGAGTCAATATCTCATTGTTCCAGAAGCAAGTCTAAGGCAATTATTATGTGTAGCAAGGAGCAGACAGGTAGACATACATGTTGCATAGGGGTATGTCCACAATCTGTTTAGATTGAGAATTTTCTACCAGCTGTCAGATCACAGACACTCACCGTCGCAATTCCGTTTGTCGCTAAACTTCCAGTGCAACGACTTGCACTCACAGGCTTTGCCTTGGCGTCAAAGACTGAGCAAAAACATATCCGTCGACATGACAGCCAACTTACAGAAGTAATATGCGAATGGATCACCCCCCAAGAAACGGATGAGACTATAAAGCTCTCCAACTCGATTCTGCAAGGGTGTTCCTGACAAGCACCAGTTATAAGCGCTCTTCAACTCGAAGGCTGCTTTTGCTGTATTGGTGGAACGCTCTTTAATGTTATGGGCTTCGTCAAGCTAATAAACGCGTTAGAATCTGCTCCAGGCGAAGTCAGATAAATCTCACAATGATGCGATTCCACTTTATTTGATGGACAGGCGACTCCTCTTTGATCATGACCCCTTTACGCTTGAACCCAGTCTCTTGTTTGCGGAAGCAGCTTTCACGCCCATAAGTACCTCATCGGTAAAGAATTTATGAAACCTCACCTTTCTAAAACAGCATATGTAGTTAACACCTTCCAGCAAAAAGTAAGAAATAAGAGGAGTACAGATACTATGACGATTGACAGCATACCACATCATACTTTTTGAGCTCCTTGACATTAGACTCGCGCGAGGCACCATGCCAAACCAAAACCTTCAGACCTTCGGAATGTGTTTCAATTTCATTCCGCCATTGCATGATAGCGACAGTAGGTCTAGTGAAGTGAGAATTGGAATCACCTCAAAAAAAGTGTTCAACTTACGCAACAACAAGATTCGGTCGTTTTTGATCCGATACGAGCAACGCAATAATCTGTATGGTCTTACCCATTCTGAAGAGTCGTCAGAAGATAAATGTAAGAATGCAGAGTCTGCTAACCCCATTTCATCCTGAGGTGTTTTATTAGGTCATCTCATGCCATCAAATGATAGAGCTGAACAAACCGCAAGCATACCACCACGCCATTCCCCTTGCTCCTGCAGCCGCATCCAATGCAAGCTTTCTTGTTGGAAGGGCAACAGCGTGAGCTTAAGATTTTTCGGCTGTTCCGCACGGACAGGTGTGATAATGGGAATGTTAGCCTCTATATCACCCCATACGGTCTTGAGCTCAGGGTGGAATCTATACAAGGCAATCGTTGCTTTCTCAGCCTAGGACGAAAACATAAGATGATTGCCACAGAAACTTGTAGAAGAGGCAGGGGATGTACGTTTGTTAGACGACGACCAAGTTTATACATAAGCTCCTTTTCCTCCCTTTTTAGTTCCCTCCTAATGTTCAATGCCTGTCTTTTGTACTGAAAAAGATCCGCAGGTGTTGTAACAGCTTTGCTACTAAATGCTTTCGACTTCTTTGTTGTCTTCGCTTTCTTCGCGAGTGGTTCCTCGTCTGACTCCGAGCTAGACATTTGAGAATCTGATTCTGATGAATCCACTTCTTCATCTTCTTCAGTTTCTCCCTCGAACACGTCCTCAATGGAAAGTGACGACGCTTTACTGTTACGTGCAAGTCGCCTTTCAGCAGCAGTAGCACGTAATACAGCGGCAGCGTTAAGCCTTGAGGTGTGACCTGAGGAAGTACTTGCACCATTTGTGGCGGCAGATTGTAAGGAAAGTCGGACCGCTGCATCTAACATGATTTCCTCATCTTCGGTGTCATTGTCTTCTGAAACTATAAACTCCGAGCCACTTGTGCCTGACGATTCTTTGGACTCTGCCCCACTTTCAGGTTCACTTTCAGGTAAAATGGCTCTAACCTTTCCCTTTCCCTTGTCACGATAAGCTCATCAATTCAACTGCTTGTATCTGATACGATTTCTAACCTTGACATTTTTTGCTTTGACCTCAATGGCAATGTGCGCACAATTCGTGATTGTCTGACGCTTGGAGGAGTGTTCTTCAAGAACAACATCTTGTACGAGTTCCATAACGCGCTTCTTGCTTCTGGTGACCCTGGATTCTGTCTTCATTTCTTCTACCATGAACTTAGTTTCTTCGATGTCAGAGGTTACGGGAGTTCCCACTTCTGCGGAACCAGCAGGGCTAAAGACTGGGGTAGCAGTGGTTGTAGGCGTTGGCGTGATGCTCGTATTATTCGCTGCGCGCATGGCAGCAGCGTTACGTCTAGTCCTCACCATTCCGTAGCGTGAAAGAAAGTTTTCGGAACTGTTACGTACTTAATTACTGTGACAAACAGTGTCACTTATCACATGATCGCGGTTCCGATCTATAGCTATTTATAGGTTAGGTTGTATCAGAGACTATAAGATAATGTAAATTAATATGGCTCTAGTCCAAGCAATCCTTGACAAGCCCCTTCAATATCCACAATCTACTCCAGTCTAAGGAGATAGCCAATGAGAAATGTGGATGGCGTACCTCTTTGGGCGCTGACATCGTCAGTACAACAGGATCCTTTTCACTGACTAAAACCTCGTCCTCTATGCGAATTCCCATATTATGGTATTGCTTCGGAAACTGCGGCACAGGTGGAACATAGATACCCGGTTCGATGGTAATAACCATGCCAGTTTTCAAGCTAATATAACCTCGTTAAGCAAAAGGCTTACAGTCCACACTATTGTTTAGTTACCTATTGCGGCGGCACACGTTGGATGATTCATGAAGATCTGATTTGGACAATGAGTTTGGAGGATCTGCTCAGGGATTCAACTTACCAATGCCAATCGGGTGGCCGAGAAAATGAGGATATAGCATCCGTTCAAAATCTGTATCACCTCCGAGAATAGTTGACTTAAAATGAAAGCCAAGCCTGGTAAGCTCTTCTTTCAGTCGGATACATGATTTTTGATGAAGCTCGTGTAGTGCATAGCCCGCGCTTTCAGTGCAGTCTCTGATAAGTTCCTTCTGGACTGTCAGGACAGCAGAATATAATTCTGTTTGTGCTGTAGAGAATTTTCCCGACACAGGAAATGTTCGTGCTCAAGTTCCAGTTTTCAGACAAAGATATGCAGGCAGCACATCGAACCTACTGATATCTGAGGCATAACCACTAGCTTTTGATCAATATACCAGATCATTGATACACAATAAACGGTAGAACTTACTTGTATTCACAGCCCGCATCAACTAACACAAGCTCCCCATCCTGTAGTAGATGATTGTTCTCAGTATAATGTATGATTAAAGCATTGGGCCTAGAAAGAAATCAGCAAATGATAGATCATTCGGTAATCTGCTCACCCAGAAGCTACAACGGGAACATAAGCAGGGCGCTGAGATCCCTGTAATGCACATATATATTCAAAGTGAGCTGCCAAAGCAGCTTCTGACAGTCCTGGTTTCGCAAAACGCATGGTCTATCTGCAGTTAGTTTTGTCCGTGATTGCGGCTTCATACCTACTTTTGCATGGGCTCTTCCGCTGATGGTCCCAGCTTGATTCATGACTTTCTGCTCAGCCTGACTTTTGATTGCCCTTAAATAAGCGATCTTGGGATAGAGTAGTAGTTTCTGCTTGGAACTAGAAATGCTTCCGATCATGTTATTGACTTCGGAGCAAAGGCCTGGTGCAAGAGTGCGTAATAGTTGTTTTGCAGACAAATTGCAGGATGAAGCATCATCATTGGTAGGGAGATCTGTGAATATATAAGATGCTCGATAGAGGGCAGATTTAAGAACATGAGCAAATGATGTTGTTGGTTCAGCGGCATCTGCACCAAAAATTATTGCAGCATCTGTAGTTGAGGTTCTGCAAAATAAAAATAATATTTAGCACTTAAGAAGGGGAACATCGTAGTTTCAAACGCACTTTGGGCCATCCCATTTCTCTTTCGCAGAGTTCTTGCCAGAGCAAAATAGTGTCATGCGGTACCCTTTTGAAGATGATGTTTTTTCTGAAGAGTTGTGTCAGGCTAGCCCCAGACGCAGGATCCGGTCGAATTCACCTAGAATTACCGCGGAGTCTGGCTCGGCGAAACCGGTGAGGTACCAGAAATCCGAATTTTGACGAAACTTATAACTGGGATTTGGTCAGATTTTTTCCATCAGCGAGAAAGCACGGCCAACTTACAATATATCTTATAGATCTCAATCAGGGAATAGTATCACACAGGAAGGAAACCATTAGACGCACTGTTGCTCATCATCTTGATGGGAGCAGACATAGATACTACCAGGCTGTTCTCCGGGAGACTATCCATTAACTTCCTTCGCCTTTGGTCGTATTCTTCCGGTTTTATTCCAGGTGTCAAGTCATGTTTTCCGACTGAGAATAATCACAATCATGACCCTCTTCAGAGTCACATAATAACCAAATGCGAACAACTCACCAAGATGTGGATGTGAATAAGGTAACGGCTGGCCATATGCACCAGGCTTAGTGACTGTTACAAGCGTTCTACGCGACACGTATTTGATGTTTCTGTACGGTATAGACACGAGATGCCTATGCCACAATGAACCAGAAGTCATCGACCAAGGGATAGAGTTACTGGTGACCCTAACCTTAGGCCTAGGGGTATGTCACATCTTCAACCCCTATAACTGATCCTTCGAGCAATCTGGAACCAGACTGTCACCTCTTACGGCGGATTGACCTTGTCATGCAAGCTCTCAACCTCTTACTACCTACATTCTGCTATGACCACGATCGGTCCAACCAAATCCTCTAAGTACCTGGCACGCGATGCACCCGTATATTCTTTCTCAATTGCAGATCCTGCTGCTTCGTCAAGCGGGGGCGTCATTTACACTTCAATGCCCAATGAAACCCTATCCACTGCAGGGAAATTCGCCATCTCAGTATATGCATATGTCGGTATCGCCTTCCTGATTGCTACCTTTTTGTTCGCTATTGGATATGCACTCTTTCGCATTCGACAGGATAGAGGCAAACGGAACTACGACCTGGATAATCCATTTTATGACTCAAATGAAAATACTCGATATGTATATCTCATTCAAATTTCGACAGTTCGCCAGCTCACACCACCGCTTGCCAGGTTTCTGGGAAGGCGCGCTTGAAAAATAGTAAGCTAGGGAAGATTAACTTTTCGCTCGCAAATGAGATTAGGAAGAAACAAGTCAAGGAAGCTAAAGCTGGTCGCAAATCCACTCTTGACTTACCAGTCCTTGAGCCACCCCACATACTTAAGCGCTCTGGATCTAGTCATGGCACACTCTCCAACCCGACCAAGCGTGTCAGCTGGACATCGTCTGCCCCAACTGCTCGTGACAGTCAGCGCCCTGCTAGCGACCCAAAACCCCCAACATTACCTGAAGAGGCTACTGGTGACTTGAGCTTGGCACGTGCCTCACATGTTTTGCCATTACCTCGAGCCCAGGACTCTCATGCGCGTGTCGATGTCTCCCACATGTCAGATCCTCGTGCACCAAGAAGCAAAGAACTCATCGGCAATACTACACCTGGCTTATGTCAAAATTGGGCTAGGCCTGACAAAGCTGGAAACGGGGAGGGGTTGAATAATTTTCTGGACACTACAGCACAGCAATGTTATCGTTAGCCAGCTCTACTAGTTCTAAAAGACTTCATATGTCAGCTGCCTGCGATTCTGGAAAGCTGATAGGGGGAAATTGATCCGATTTGTTCTGGTATCAATGTCTCTGCCTAGCGCTCGGGTTTTTCCTCGTGGGACTGACCTGGTAGTCTCACGACAGGGACCGGCACAGAGATACCAAAGGCCCGAGGCCTGAACGTGAAACTACTTCAACACAATCGCTTAGCAAAGTAAGTGATCCGACACGGCGGGGCCACCCTGATGAAAATTTCTTTCGAAAAGAACGATGAATTTTCAGGTGTCTGCCGAACATTAAGTCAAATGCTGGGTTTCCAAGAACGATTGGAAGAGTACACCCTTTGCGGAATATGGAATAGGAATGCCGCTCTGAAAAGTCAAGGCACGTTATCTCATGGTTCTAAAAGAACGAGAACAACGTGTTGAACGGATACTACCGAAGTCTTGGGAAAGGCAGCAAGGGGGACCTGTCTTGGACCTCAAATGAAATGAACCATGTAAATTACTTCAATATCGGAGGTCTATTAATATATCAGATTGGGGACGGTGCAAACGTCAACGTCATCAATTCCATTACGGTGGAAGGTCCCGGCGTGTGTCTACAGCACTCTAGCATCCCTCGAAAGTGCGCGCCAGTACCGATATGATCGTTGGTCGGGGATCACCAGGGTCAGGGCGAGAAGACTCTACAAATGAGTGCAATCTTGACCGCGAATCCTTTCAAGAATCCAGCTCTGGAATCTTACGAAATCCGAATGTCCAGTCGATTCCCTCAGAATATGCATTTATCAGGTCAGCGATCGAGCTTGGGGTTTCATCTCTTTCGTCTTGACTCACATCCAAATCACTTGAAAACTTTACTGTCAAACCCTGCTTCTAGGTGGATGGGACAAATTTTTCCTGCTCTACATTCACTTGTTTGAAGTATACCTCAATGAAAAACATTTCTCTATACGAAGCGATCTTGTATGCTTTTCCATGGAAACTACAGATGCTTCAAACAAGCTACTCGGTCCGTCCGATAAACAGAGACAGGTTATGAGACTGTTCACTATCAATGATTGCGAGGTCGATTGACATCATCGTCAAGGGCCTTGAGAATAATTTCACGCCGAAGCCATTGTTCAGGGGGAGTCAGGTACCAAGATAAGATGCCAAACAGTGTCACACTCCCGAATATTACACAGGCCTTCATGAATCATTCGTATTTGGAGACAAAGAGGGGGGGAAATACGCACGAAATTGAAATTCTCATTGTCGACAGGAAAGAAAAACGGGGATAGCATAACCTGAACCAAAAACATCAAATCAGTACATCAGAATTTGTTCAGGACTTACAGAGACGACAAGGGCATTGAAAACGGCAACAGCCACATAGCACAGCTTCCTGTATCGACCGAGGAAGAAGTACGAATTTTTAAAGTTGTTGGGTGTCGAAGTGAATCGAAGCAAAGCGATGAGACCATAAGCAGCGATAGTGGGCACAGCTCCAGCAGAAATGAGAGAGAAAAACGCTACTTGACTTGGAAGGATGGTGCATAGCAAGACGGCAGCGAAGATATACATAACCGTAACTGCATGCCTCGGTTGTCCTGCATCATCCACTTGGCCAATCCAACCCGACATAGGAAGGACACCATCACGAGCGACGGCAAACACAAGTCGAGAGGCGGCCACAATAGCGACACTAGTGTTCTAGAATTAGATTCTCATGATCAGTGATAACAATCGCAAAGCAGCCAAGCCCACTTACAAGAACCAAGCCAATAATTGCAATTACCGTCATAAAAGTAGCACCGCCCTTGCCCAAAGCCAAAGCATACAGTTGGACAAAGGGCTGAGGAGCATTTAAGGAGAACAAAACATCGAAGTCCGGGGTACAAAATAAGAACAAAATGATGGTCACAAAACTAAGTAGACCAGTAGCAATTGCACTGGACAGGATTCCTTTCCCCGCAACAATCCTATATATAGATTAGTCAGACAGCGATGAGAATGGGGATTTGGGCTACCTGGCATTCTTTGTCTCCTCTGCGATGTGTCCAGATGCATCAAACCCTGTCATGGTCCCTGCAGTGAAAAGACTAGCGAAACGTTCTATAAGGCGATCCTTTTTCAAAAAGTCGATGTAACGCACAAAGATAGGATCCAGTTCCATCCCGCAGGCGCTCCAGTTCCGTTATCTGGTGTAAAACATTCGAACTCGACCAAGGAAATACTATCCAAAAAACATACAAGTCATAGTGAAGACTTCCTTGGCGGAGCGAAAACCATATGTCTTGGAAACGCCGATAGGAAGCCAAATTAGGCAAAGTATGAAATCCGCCATCATCAGCCCGATAGAGAACTTGAATACCATCGAGTAAAGCCGAGGGGGAAGATAATTGATCAGAATGGCGAGAATGAGAAATCCCTCGGAAATAGCCCAGACGAAAGCCCGCCATTTCACATTCTCTAGTCCGATGCCTCCAGGAAAATCTATTTCAAATACAGCAAAGAGAGATACGAGGTAATTCGCAGTTGTCTGGAACACTCAGTAGAGGGCTGATTGATGGAGCAGACATACTTACTTGACAGTTTCCAGCAACGAATGTCATCCAAGCGGTGGTAGACCACCAAGCAACGATAAAGCCGAAGAAACGTGCAAATCTTGCTCCAGCACTTTCCGCAGCCCAGACATAAATGGAACCACTGAGAGGAAGAGCGGAGCATACTTCTGCCAGGACAGCGGCAGTCATGGACATAAAAATGAAAGTTACGATATATGAAGACCTACATTGATCGCTCAAAAGTCAAATTTATGAGGAGGCCGCTGAATCTTACCATATCGCAACGGGGCCGCCAGCCAAGATCCCCACAAAAAGAGCAGTCCTACACGAGTTAGAGTGAAGTTAAAGTCAAGTGAGAGTCATCTGAGTGACGAATTACCCACCTTACGCCCCCAATGAAATCTAAAGCGCAAAAACTGGCCGCAAAGCTCTCGATGATATGCCAAGTGCGGTGCAATTGCTAGAAGAACAATCATTACTTGAACCTGACCGAAGCCAATGACACTCACCTGACGATACCCTAATCTTTGCTGAATCAGAATATGTGTATTAGCATTCAATGTAATTTGTCCCTCTCTGAGGGAAAACAGGTAACTAATCGGGGAGGCTTCCCTACGCAGGTATAAGCGCTGATCAGGTTCAAGCGGTATAATCTCAATCCTCGTATGTCCAATTCTTTCAATGCCATGACCACAAAGCAAGACTCATGCATCGTGAAGCAATCTTTGAAAGAGGTACAAGACAGGGACGAGGATACCCGCAGCCATCCATTGGAACAGTCACCAACCATGGACATTACCAAAAATCATCGCAAGTTCGCGTATAAGATTCCTCCCTGATTGTCAACCGAACATGCGTTCACCAATTGTAGTTCGTCATCGTCAACGACAACGACTCCTTCGTGATCACTTTTGTCATCAGGCATAATGGGTAGGAGAGGATACAGGTGGTACGTAAGAGAAACACTATATATGTGGGAAGGCGATGCCTGGGAAAAAATAGCCAATATGGTGCCTGGTGGCACATGGCAGTCGTCAAGGCAATCGATGTATCAGGGAATACCAAAGCGCTGCCACAAGTCTTTATGAGAATCATACACCTAGTCAAAATGTATACATACCGGTTTGAGGGCTCGGATGAGTAACCAGTCTTCATTGGAGACATCTTGCCTGAAGTTGTTCTGTTATTGTACGAACAATCAGAACCGGTGGGGTCAGTGGAGCACAGTCTGCCCTACCTTGAGAACGTCGATACTTTGACGAGTAATATGGCTTAGAATCTCGTCCTTGTCATCAAAATGGCGGCCGAACATCTTGGCTGATTGGTAGACTGCGTGTTCGATCTTCACAGCAACTCCACCACCAGCTTGCGATTTCTTAACAACCTTATAATCAAATTAATCAATAGTGAACAGCTATCAGATTGCAGAGTTCACCTCGTGAGTCTTGTGATTTATTTCAAGAGATGTTCTGTATCATGTTGGGGGATAAAGGGAAGGGAAGAAAAGCTATGATCTTACATCTTGCCAAGGTCAATTATCTCCTTCTGTCCATTCGTTGGATTTATCTTAACCACCGCCAGAGGTGTGCCAACACGTAGGCTGCCATCGAGGATATCAACACCCACAATGATGGGATCTCGTTTGCAGAACGTTGCGATGATCTTCAATCGACAAGGCCAGATAGCTTGGGGTGCAGCATCACGACGTTTGGCTTCAACAATCTCCTGATTGTATGCCGTGAAAGAATCAAAGAGGTGGTAAATGATATCGGCTGGTGGATGAAACAGCATCAGTTACAAACATATTGCATTCATCACCCATTGACCTTTGAACAAGCGAATACCCATTTCTTCGGCTAATCGCTCTGCATCCCTATCAATGGAGACATCAAAACAGAGAATGCAAGCTAGTTCTCTGGCCTTCTCCAACATTGTTGCTGCACGCATCACATCGCGTTTGTGGACAGGTCCAATATTTATACCAGACACAGGAATCTTGCTGACCTTCAAAAAATCAAGCAAAGCTTCCAGTGACCCAAGAGTAGAAGCTTGGACACAAACACCACGGCCAGACTTATCAATACTGTTTAGTAATGATGTCAAATCAGACATCACCTCGTCTTTGAGATCATCTTCATCGTCATCAGGCCCAACAACGAGCAACCGCGAGCCAGCAATCGCCTTCTCAAGGTCAGGAGCCACAATCTTGACACCTAAAGCTGCTTTGACTTCTTTGTGATGGACGTATGCAGACTAGGATAAGTAAGACCGAAGTGGCTTATCAGACATGTGCCAAAGTCCTCACCTTGATTCGAAGTTCCCTCAAGGGCTGTGGCGTAAGGAGTGCCCTGATCTGGGTGACAATTGGTCCGTTGAGTCCACAAACCACGATTTTCTCGCCCTCGTGAAGGATGCCATTGGATATGACGACATCGATAGTGGTGCCCAAACCTTCAATGACTTTGACTTCGAGGACAGTACACTCCAATTCTGAGAGGTACATGAGCCGATCACTCATGCGCTGCTGCGTGAGATTAACAAGTAGCATAATCATATCTGGGACTCCCTCCCCCGTTATAGCAGATGTAGGCACCAGAGAGACATTGCGAGCAAAATTCTTGTTCTCATAATAGAGACAGGCATTGAGACCCTCCTCTGCAAAAGCAAGAATTGTTTTCGCCACGCGATCCTCGAATTCCCTTTGAATTTGCCGTGTCTGCTTGGCTAGAGAATCACGGAAGGCATTATCAGGTGTCGCTTGCCAACTGTACATTCTGTCAATCTAGAAATTTGAGTGATCAGGTGGATAGAGTTCTAGACTTCAAGGAAGATACGCACTTTGTTCAACGCCACAATAAAGGGCGTCTTGCGATCACGGAGCAAACGCAGAGACTCCAGGGTTTGGGCTTCGAGGCCGTGCATGATATCAACGACAAGGATAGCGATGTTGCATAGGGAGCTGCCACGAGAACGCAGATTCGTGAACGACTCGTGTCCGGGGGTATCAATAACCAGTAGACCAGGTATCTTGTATTCCTGTGTACCTTCCTATTGAAAAAGTAAGTTGATCGATGCTTGGACCTGAGTTCCTGTTCCCGAACCTTATTCATTACGACAGTTTTTTGCTTGATAGCCTCGACAGGGAAGTATGTTGCACCGATCTGTTGGGTAATACCACCAGCTTCTCCTTCTTGTACATTGGTTTGACGGATCTGGGAGAGTATGAGCTACAAAAATGGCTACTGTAAGAGACAGGACAGACCTTGTCTAGTAACTTCGTCTTGCCAGTATCGACGTGACCAAGGATACAGCAGATCGGGCTGCGAAGGTTGTCTTTGCTGCGTGCAGCAAGTGCTGCTTCATGTGCTTTTGCACGCCGCTCAGCAGCCTCTGCTTTCCTCTGAGCAGCCATTTTTTGGGTGGTCGTAAGCTCTTCGTCAGAAGAATCGTCATTGGAATCCTCTTCCTCCTCTTCCTCCTCCTCCTCCTCTTCTTCCTCCTCCGACGAATCTTCTTTATCATCTAAATCAGACGTCGCTTCGTCTTTTAAGACAGTTATTGCAACGATCTCTGCTGAGGAGGCCTCAGCTTCATTTCCAGGTGCCTCACCAGGAGTGGTGGATTTTGATCCAGATCTGCCATTTAGAGTCTGCTCCTTGGTTGGCACAGGTTTAGCTACGTAGTAGGGGGCATTAAATAAGGGCTCTGATGTGGATGGCCTACTCTTACCTATGGCCACAGGCGGTGCCGGTGCTGATGAAACATTCTCCTCGTCAGATGAGACATCCCACGAGTCTTTCACATCTGGAGTAACGGTCTTTTCTTCATCGCTTGAAGCATCCCAAGAATTTGTTACCACACCCTGAGCCTCTTTCTCCACCACCGAGCTTTCTACCAAATTTAAATTCGACCTTTTCTCGTCTCCGGACTGAGGCGCTTCGATGGGCTGAGAAGTAGGCTCCGGTGTCTGTGATCTTGGTTCCGGTGTAAAAGATGCATCTTTTTGACCGACAGGTTTCTTCTTCCGGCTACCATAAACAACTTTTTTAGGGGCACCACTACCTGAAGTCGGCTGTAAACCTTCGATTTGGACTCCAGAAGCCAAAAGAGCTTGTTTCCGGAGCTCTGCATTCCTTTGTTCCTCTTTTTGTTTCTTGGTCAAAAGACGACCCTCTTTCCTCGCGAGCTCACGTTTGGCCTGAAATAACTTTAAACAACCTTCATTAACATCAGTAATCAACATTTGTTACCTTCTCTTTCTCCTTCCTCCGTTGTTTTTCTTCTTCTCTTTTACGAGCTTCTTCCTCAGCTTTCCTTTCCTCTTCCTCGATTCGCTTTCTCTCCTCTTCCTCGCGCCGTCGAGCCTCCTCCTCCAAACGTTTATTTTCTTCAAGCCTCGCCCTCAGGGCATCAATGGCACTCTTCTTCTTCCCTGTAGGTGGTGCTGGTGCCGGAGTCGGCTCCTCGTCCTTCTTTACTTTTTTCTTCTTTTTCTTCTTGTCTTTCGATGTTGCACCAACTTCTTGCTTCTCGTCGTCCTCATCATTCACTTCATCCTTCGACTCCTGATGTTCTGCGGGTATAGGCGGAGCAGGCTCGGCCAAGGTTGTTGAGTTGTTGTCGTTTGCCGCCGCCGCTTTTTTTGCTGCAGCCTGAGCTTTCTTTTTTGCCTAAGAAAAGAAGGCATTGAATCGTTTGTAATGTGCCAGGGACTTGCCAGACCTTCTCGCGCTCCTTCTTGAGTTTTTCTTTCTCCTTTTTGGACAAAATCTTTGGATCAGAATCCTGGAGTTCCTCCTGTACAGTGGCCGTCATCTGCAATTCCTCTGCAAAAAAGATCAAGTATGTGCAGAGATTAGACAAAAATCTCATAGAACTCAATCAAAACGACACACCAGCCGGATGAGCGACCTCTTCTACAAGTGCTTCCCCTTTCTTTTTCCCTTGCTTTATCGCTTCCACAGACCTCGATCCTTCGTCAGAGAGATCTTCTGCAACAACTTCAATCGCATGTTTCGAAGTAACTGGGACACTTTCAACGGATAGATCCGGTGCGCTGGTTTTGACTTTCTTTTTGTCTTTCTTGTCCTTCTTTCTAGTGTGGTTAGCCTTCAAGAGAGACTATCGATCGAAATGAGCACATTTGAAGGGCCGATTGACATTATTTCACGTGCCATAAGTCCTCCACCATCTCCATCATCCTCGAATACCGTAGCATCTTGATCAGTTAATGCTGAGAATGCTGAAAAGTCATTTTGTGGTTTCTGTAACGAGCTGCCTTCGGTATCTGAAATATTCATTGAAGTAGCCATGCTTGATTCTACGGCCTCGCCGGCCTTCTCCCTGGAGTGAATGATGAACGATGACCCTCGATTGGATTGACAGTATACTGACCAATAGTCATCGTCATTCTTTTTCCCCTTCTTTCCTTTGTTCTTTGGGGCCATATGAAGTAATTTCTGAAAATGTACTTGACAGACAAATTAGAACCCAACGAGACTACAGTAGTATAGTAAGAGGATAGTAAGCAGATCACATCTATCACATCACGCATGGGCGGCTTCTCGGCCCGAATACTTACTTCATCACTTCTCCAGAAGATGGGACTCCTGACAATTATTAGGAAAAACAGACAAAAGGAAAAGGAGATGAGATTTTTGTTTTTGTAAGCATTTATTATCTCATATACCTATCATTAACCCTATATCTCTTAGAGGCCTTGATAATGCAGGGAAAACCACGATCCTCAAGAAGCTCAATGGCGAGGACATCATGAGTGTTAGCCCAACTCTTGGCTTCAATATCAAAACTTTTGCCTATACAAAGTGAGTTTCGAGCAGCTTCTCTGCCGCAACTTCCTTGACTCTGTTGTTAGGTATACCCTTAATATATGTAAGATCGCATCTTTGCCGCCCAGAGTTCCTCCTGGCCACTTCTTGGGGACAACCGTAAGACAACCGTAACTGAACGCTCAGCCTTCTTCAGGGGATGTTGGTGGTCAGCGGACACTTCGACCATACTGGCGCAACTATTTTGAGCAAACTGATGCACTCGTGTGGGTCATCGACTCGAGCGATAAGATGAGAATGCGCGATTGTAGAGATGAATTGCGTAGCCTTTTGACAGAAGATGTGAGAGTCCTACATCCTCTTCTTACACTCTGGCTCTTGAGCCACCAACTCATATCAATAATCACACCTCCTCAACAGCGACTAGCGGGAGCCTCTTTGCTTGTATTTGCTAACAAACAGGATTTGCAAGGATCAATGACAGACGCAGACATCCGTCAAGTAAGCCCATAGAAATTCTCTGCATCCCTGCTCTTTGACGAGCCAGCGTTGTGCCATTCAAACTGCGTTATATCCTATAGGCTCTTGAACTGGACACTATTAAATCCCACAATTGGAGAATCTTGCCTTGCAGTGCGATTACCGGAGAGAACCTGGTGTCTGGTCTAGATTGGGTTGTTAAAGATGTTGCAAGCCGACTATACTATAGTTCCATCTCTACACAATATAGCGATCAGACAGCACCCGGAATCACTGTGGCTTAATACGAGTCGACCGCATCTTTACGCTCTTTTAGGCTCCTCAGCTAAGCTAGGAGGTTTAAGTTCCTGGACTCCGAGAAGTGGCCGCTTATTTTTTCTTCGTTCTTCCGTTAAAGTTGGTTCTCAGCTTGCTTATCTGAACCCTTGAACAGTAGAACACCAGACAACGTAAGCGACACCTCGCGATTCATCCCCGCGAAAGGTTGATTGTTTGGGGAATTCAAGTGATGGACGCGGAATAGGGAGTTCCGTCAAGATCCAAGAGTCTCTGGAGTTGAAGTGATTGTTCTTAAAGTAGGATAAAATACATATTTCCCCTGTGTTTAGTCCTCTTCGTGACGCTGATTCTCCGAACAATAGCAACTGCAATTGAAACCGATGTAGGTACGGAACGTCTGTGCATGATTTTCAATTCACTGAGCTCGAACCCTTTAATTAGTCGTTGAACCAGTTCAATAGAGAGAATACCTCCCTCGACTCAGACCCGGCAAGATTCTGATCGAGGAATTTCCGAGTTTCTGAGTCACTTGTAGTTCAGCTGCATTATGAAATTGGTCGATAATTGCCGGATATTTACAACATCTGTCGTTGTCTTTTGTTCCACTGTTCATGCTGTGTCCGTGATCAAAGCCTCACGAGATCTCATCTCAGAGCGACAGTAATCATCGTTTCCATGTTGGGGCCAAACGCAATGGCTAGACTCATACAGGTGTTCAAAGGCCGAAATCTCATGGTCTAACGCTTATTTGGATCGACTGTAATCCCCAATAATGAACATGAACTTCACTCAGCCCCTATGTAGTAAATCACCAATGCCCAGGCAGTGGTTCGGGGTAGTACACCAAACTCATCCACGAACCAATAAGTCCACTTAGAGTCGGATCTCGTTTACGTTTATTGAGCTCTCGAACACGATAACCAAGTTTGTGGCCATCAAGAGACAAACACGAACACAGGCATTCTGAATTCACATAATTCACATTCATCAGTTTTATGTCTATGCCATAAGCGTTATTGCCAGGAGCGACACATGAGCTCAATTCCACTAGAAGGAATACTTTGCGGATGTGGATATCGAGTCGTAACGCTTAAGGGCACGCGCTCGATCATTAGCGGACAAGTTAAATCGACCAATCCGGGTTTGACAGTGATAGACCGGTCAATTTTTCAATAGACTTCCTTTCAATGTTAAAGCTCTATCAGTAAACTGGTAGTCGATGAGATGGCTTACATCGCTGAAATTCCCTCTTTAAGCCATGAAGGGTCGCTGGTTGCCTTGTATCTCAGTTTAATGTTCCGAGGATCCGATATCTAACTATGGCGATAAACATCAAGCACCTTCTAGTCTATTACAGACACTGTCTGTTAAAATTAGGGCTACTATCTTACTTTATTTGCTTATTCGAAACATTCTATAAAAACGGCTTAACGATGAGATTGATCTACTAGCAGCTTCCTCGGATAGCTTCCATTGGAGTTTGACTTACTTTCAAGAGCTGTAACCTGCTCTACTTTCTTGGGCTCTCGGCGGGATAGTGGCAATTGGAACGAATGACAAACGGACAGAATGTGCCAGTAGAAGGTGAAATGATTAACTCAACGTTTCGGAACGCAAGCGAACAGTAATCAGAATGAACGTAAAGTATATTCAAAACCAGTGTCCGTCTTCACCCTATTAGAAGAACAGGGCCTCGCACAGTGTATAGTTGTTGGTGGGCAATTGTTAATATGTTAGTACCTCATCCGACGAAGTTACTCCTCAGACGAAGTCTCTCAGATAAAGCACACCAGGTGACGATTTCTGTACATTGCTGCATATTGCAAGGAGACGGGCGACTCCGAGGCTTGGCAGGCATCAGCTTCAACATTTGGTAGAGTTGGTGTTCACACACCGACATTTACTCGCGTCTCAGACCTCTCATAGTATATACCTCAAGGATGTTTCTAGATATTCGATCCGAGCAACGGAGGATGTTGTCATTATAGATCATGTCCGTGACTATCGTTTTCTGCATCGAATAGTTGTCAAGTGATTAGACCGCTATTTCTCAGGAAGAAGGCTTCAGGCTTCAAGTGATAGGGTCTAAGGTATGATATCATTCAACCGAATTGTCAAAAGCCACGAGGGAAGCAATTGATGATGGTGTATCCCAGAAGGACATGATGGGTTAATCAATGATTAGCGACGGCTAGAAAATGCATGTCTGTGCTTATTCCCGTGGCTTCCACTTAGATATAAGCCGTTTTAGACATCATTTTATCATTGTATGTATAGCGGTTTTGATAGGAAGGTGAATGGTGACACTTCTCCATCAGACGAAACAGAATTGATATTGTCTCAGTCTTCGAAAACCGAGGGACTAGCGGAATTTCCGGGTTCTGTGCAAAGATAGAGAGAAAGTTACAACCTACTCAACGGTCCTACCGAGCACTAGTTGAGGGTTGCCGGCTGAAGGCTGCCGTTTGGGCCTTGAGTTTGATATTCCCCAGACTAGTCGCCTCTTGAGGGAGGAATCGGGATATTGGCAAGCCGGGCTAGTCACTAGATGATTTTCAGTGAAAGCCAAATTACAAACAACAGGTTGCGATGGTTTGATACCTAAGGACACCTCGGTAACCGGTCGATCATACTCCCAGTGAAGAGCCAACAAATGAATACAGGACCGAGTAAACCGTCACGCAGATGTATTGGGGAACAGGATTCAGTCCATCAGATGGACGAAAACCCTGACAGAGACGAGTTTGAGAGAGGATTGTCACTCTCATATGTGGGTCCACATACGATTAGTTTCAGCTCTCGGATTGCAGCTGGCCAGATATTGCCTGTCCGGTGAACGAGAGGGCTGGGATATACGGTTGGAATTTGGTTCGTCACAACGGATCACTACATCTTATGGTCTGGGTAGGCCATAAAGAGAAGATTATGCTGGTAACAAGCATAGATGGAGGAAAGCATATATTACAAAATGACATGTTGAAATTCTGAGGATACGGCCACAAAATTGGCGACGGGAGTTCAAAAAAATTACAGATAGTCTCAAGGACATGAAACGAAAGGGGGGTCAAAAGTCGTTTTGGGGGAACTTCGAGAGAGCAGACTCTGCAAAAGTACAACGTTATTTCTGGAATAGAAGATCCCAATTTGAAGAGGCAGTCAAAAGGTTATCGAGATGAAGAGTAGTCGCCAATTGGGATCAGATTCCGCTGGAGATATTTTGATCAGGATTCGGAACCCGGAATGAAATCCTTGGATTCCAATGTCGATTGTACTTAGGATCCTGTATGGTTTGAACCAATATCAGTAATTGTGCCTAGCCAGCTGATGGAGTTAACTTGACTTAGAAAAGTCGGGATGACGAGAGTAGCGGTATGGAGAATGGAGAAGGTTGGTTGTGAATTTCCAGAAATCACAAGTTGTATTGATCGTTGCAGTGATCGAGTGCCCCGATGAAGGAACATGTACTGATGAGTTTCGTGTGAGAACAATGCATCTTTGCCAGTGCGATTCATCTGGCTGCGATGCATCTCTCGCGAATCCTTCCATGCAGAGCTGTTGGCAATACCTTGACAGATTCGTGCACAGATTGGGAAATCTGCCGATCTCAATGCTCGTACGCCCGACGCATATAAAGTCCTCTCCTTGTCCTCGTTCTCAACCAGCCAACCTCTCCTCTTCCATTTCTTTCTCAGAATGTCTACTTCGCTCCAGCAATCCTGCGTCCAATTCCCCACTCCCTCTAAAGCTCTCCAGCCAAGCTCGTTCTTCTCCCTCTCAAACCTCAGTCCAAAATCATGGCTTGTCGCTCTCGGTATGCATTCCTAGTACGTAGCGCACTGATCAAAACTTGACTTTGCCTACTCTAGCTCGGAGCTCAATAGTGGCTGTTCTCGACGACGCGATAAACGTGGGCCACCTCACAATCTCCGATTCAGAAGGGACATACTATTATGGTAACTACCAAAAGGGATGTAATGACGTCCATATCAAAATTACAAATGGCAATTTCTGGCTACGCATACTACTGCAAGTATTCAGCATTTTACTATGTTACGATTTCTTTGCTTACGACCAGATACAGATCAGGAGACTTGGGCTGTATGTCCCTGCTTCCCTTCACATCTCGGATTCATCTAACCTGAGTTTCATGTTGGCAGTCAGCGAGGCATATATGATCGGCGACGTTGAAGTATCATCTCTCAAAGGCGCCATGAATGTAAGTCCTATTGACGACGTACTATTATGGGACTGATTTCTTTTTCTTTGTAGCTTTGGCTCGACAATCAGTCAGGAATGGAGGAGACCCTCTCATCTACGATCGCAAAGGTTTCTTCTGCTATTTCTGGCCTTTACAACAGTTTCCTTGGCCAAACTCGCTCTCAGGCAAGGCTTAACGCCATCGCCAGTTATGACCAGTCAAATGAATTGTTTAAGGTAATTATTCTCGTGTTTCATTAATACCTTGCTTGGGCCTCACCTTTTCCAGGCTTTCCTCAGTAAGGAGATGATGTACTCTTGTGCGCTTTGGTCCGAAGCAGAGGGAGGTCTGCGTGGTGACCTTGAAGATGGTCCTACCCCAGGAGATTTGGAGGCAGCTCAGCTGCGCAAAATCCATCACGTTTTACAGAAGGCACGGGTCAAGCCTGGTCACCGCATCCTTGAATTCGGAAGTGGTTGGGGTGGTCTAGCAATTGAGGTCATTTTTCCCTTTTCTTCCAGGCTTGAAAAAATACTGACTACTCACACAGGCTGTCCGCAGCTATGGATGCGAAGTTGATACGTTGACACTCTCTGTCGAACAAAAGACCCTTGCGGAGAAGCGAATCAAGGCGGCAGGTTTTGAGGACCGCATTCGCGTACACCTTCTCGATTACAGAGAAATACCTGAAGACTTCGAGAAAGCATTTGACGCCTTTATATCAATAGAGATGATCGAGGTTAGCAAGCTTGAAGTTTCAGCCCTGACGTCTGCTGACGGGGAGCGGTTTAGCACGTCGGCCCCAAGTATTATAACACTTACTTCAAGTTAGTTGACTTTGCTCTTAAGTCTAAAGATGCCGCAGCCGTTGTTACATCTACAACGTTTCCAGAGTCGAGATATACTGATTATCAGTACGTACTCTCGAAAAGCACTCTGAGACACCAATGCTAACACGCTGCACCCCTTCTTAGGGCCGAGGACTTCATGCGCCGCTATATGTGGCCCAACTCTTCTCTACCGAGCGCGACTGCCCTCATCACTGCTATGAATACCGGCTCGCAGGGTCGTTTCACTCTTGAAGGCGTCGAGAACCATGCTGCTCGTAAGCATCGAGGCATATTTTGTCCCACTCATCTTTTGACTGATGTTTGATGCTCAGATTATCCCCGTACTCTTCGTGAATGGGGCCGTCGTCTCGAAGACAACCTCACTCAGGACCTTATTGTCAAGGATTACCTAGCGTTAAGTTCTCGTGCAGACTACGAAGTATTCAAACGCAAATGGCAATATCTCTTTGCTTACGCTGGTGCCGGCTTCGCAAAAGGCTACATTACATGTCATATGTTCACATTCATTCGCCAAGTGAGTCTTGTCGATGACTGAACTTCCGAGTGATTCATCAGTAACCTCATTATATTTCAGAATGACAACCCAGAGCTCTGCGATTGAAACGGTTTTTAATGATATGGATTCTTTTCTGTGGAATGGAATGATACCCTTTATATGTTTTGCAGGTCACTCTATCCTTATTCCGCTGTCCTATTCGTCACTGCTGCATTTTACCCTCACCTTTGGAACCAATTCTCTAGACGTCCTAGTCCATTCATAGATTTTTATTGGAGCCCGGGCTCCTCTTCTGACTTGGAAGGAACCACGTATTCAACGACAGCAATTACTATTTCATCATTATTGCTATTTCCTTTTGTTTTGCTTAAATAGGATCTCGCACTGTATCATTAGGCACCACGATATATTTTTAATACTTACCTGATCAGGTCTTTTTGAGTGTCGCCCTAAGCTTTGGGCTAGGGCTGTCTGTGTTGCAAATATCTCGATGAGCAATATTCAACAAAGTATGTCATCGCTTACTCCTATGTCTATCTAAAATGCTATGCTTTCAATCAAGTTGGTTGGTAAAACCATCTCTTTCTTGAACACATGTGATATAAGCCTAGCCTCAAGATACTCATCGACTTCCACTCCATTCCAGTACAATCACACCGGAACAATCTGAAAAATCTTATCCAACGAACGAACACCTGTTGAAATTGTTGAGTGTAGAGATTTGGAAAAAGAGGGGCTCAAGCGAATACTTGTTGCAAACACGCAACCAAAACTAGCCAAAACAGGCAACTTGGTAATGCTGGAGGAACACATGTCATCAGGGGGTGTTGGGTATGACACAAAGTACTGACTCTACAGGTAGTCATCACAAGGAATCTTGCTACCCACAGATATGTACATTATGCAACACAAAGATTCATATAGAGAGTATAATCTATGTATGTACAACATAGCAAGCTGTATCAACTGTAAAAGATGACTACACCTAGTGTGCATCAGGGTGGTCCAATATACCTAGTGTGGGGCAGTTCACTCGATCCATTCCAACAAGTCTTTCGGAGTTACTTGATGCATCCCACATAATCATTCCTCTACTCCAACCATTCTCCCGGAATGATTCTGTTCCATTGGAAAGCCAGCGGGTATCCTGATGTCAAGTTGTCACCTAATTTGGGATATCAAGTCACCTGACAGGCTGGTGCCACTAGAACACCGCTATTGCAGCTATGAGCTTTTCAGTTCAGATTGCAATTAGATAGGTCCTAATTGTTAGAATATCAAATATTACACTCAAACTAGTCTATTGTTTCATGTCTTGATGTCCCTCTTAATACAGATAAATAGTAGCTGTTGAGATGAGTTTTTCCCTCCCATATTGCATTGCTTGTCCATAACTCAATACCTACTTCTGTAACAGCAGGTATGAAAAAAAAAGAGAACTACCAGGACTATTGTATTCAATTCTGGAGCCCATTAGCGAAGTTATAGCCTGGATCCTGTGTGGCTTTGAGACTGCATTATCTCAGTGATTTGGCTCTACTGCCAAATTGAATTAATAAACATAAATTTCTGTTAAAATGCATCCCTAGTGGGTGCATAGTTATTTGATAAGATAATCATTGAAGGAGGCGATCGAATGTACGACAATATACATCAGCATCTTCAAAACAAGGAACAACAGTCATGACAAAGCTGGACCCTGAAAGTGACTAACACATTGAAACATCATGACATACCAGGCAAGAAGAATCATCGATGGTGTTTCAATGACGTCTTCATTACAGCACTTGATGCTACATGTTGCAACGCTGCAAAGATGTGTTGAAAAATGTGTTTGACACTACTATAGCACCAAAAGACGGATGCTTGCGGATTGATGGCAGGATCAGCTCAGGATCGCATACAAAGTTCATCTCAATCCCAAGGGATCCTGCTATATCTGGTCTATCGTATGCGCATTAGATGCCAATGTCACAAGCTCTTGATCTATCGACTTATCTCAAGTGGGAAAACTTACGGAAACACGACAAGTTCTAGTTTAGAGAAGCCTCTGCTCAGCCGAATCGCTGCCACGAACCCTCTCTCGGTCTAGATATATCAGAGGTCATCAGCGTCCGAAAAAAGCACAGCCCAAGGTTTCCACATGGAAGAGAACGATAGTGGCTCAGAAGTTGGCCAATGATGCTATGCAGAAGATAAGTTGATCGACTTCCGCATCGATGGGAACGCACAGGAGGAAACTCAGTCTTAGCCGTTACATCATTCGATAAACATAATGTTTCCAAAAAAATCAGCTCGAGGAAATATATCTGCAGAAGCGTCTCGTGAGAAAAGACAGCGACAAATCTCTCCCCTCTCCCACTACGCATTGGTCATTTACGATTCTCAAAAGCTAAACTATAATCAGCTTCTGGTAAAAAAGTGAATTAAACAAGGGGAAGGAGCACTTCCGAAAAAAAGGCTATAAGGTGATACAGCCGTTTCACACATACATTCACACACTACTCCCGAAAAGTAAAACCGGAATAGGAATAGTTGACGGAGGAAATCTTTTGAGAGTGATTGATTAATTTAATGCAGGCAAGAGAGAAAGAGAGAGAGAAAATGACTCATGACAGAACCTTCCATCTCATTTTAAAACAAAGG
>Ga0153980_1000215_pt1 | contig 28618 bp, 32 predicted proteins | sample TSGA064MetaG_FD_104722 | JGI IMG/M metagenome (GOLD analysis project Ga0153980, IMG submission 104722) | Attine ant fungus gardens microbial communities from Georgia, USA - TSGA064 MetaG | ecosystem: Host-associated > Fungi > Mycelium > Unclassified | place: USA: Georgia, Magnolia Springs State... | reverse complement strand
TAACGTTGATAAATATATTTCAAAAACCCTAATGATCAAACAGTCACTGAGTTTGACCTCACACCCGCGATCATAATCTTTTAGACGGTTGTATCAGGCCTGTATCATGATCGAGAAAGAAGGAATTGCAGGAAGTCGACGTAAACACAACACAGGTGAAGAGTCTCAACTACGACTGGGCCCAGGATAGGAAAAATATTTTTAGAGTGCCATCGAATTATGTCTGTTCTGTGCGCGTGGCTTAAACAATGAATTGCCGCTGTTACTTGGAAGCTATAAGATCCTGACCTTGGAGCACACTAAGCATCAGAATCATTCGTATCTCTTTCTGACTTTGCTCTGCGTTTATCGACGAACATGTCCATCGGCACTTTGGCCACCTTTGCTCCCTCGCCCATTATCCCTGTCACAGACGTGAGCATGAGGAATCTCATTATATCTCGAGGCAAAAGAACTGATGGCTGTATATTGTCCAGGAGCTGATGAAAGCACCTGAAAACGCTCCCATAGAGCAACAGCGAAAGGTTGCAGCTTATAATGAGCTTCTTGAAGTCATCTATATCCACAAAATAGAACTTGAGAGTCTTGAAGGTGACCTTGCTGATATGAAGGCCGATATTGAGAGTGAAATTGAGTACCTTGCCCTCAAGGATGCTGGAGGCACTGGTTTGGAAACCCAGGAGAGCGGATCTGAGACAGCAGCTGCGGCTGCTTCCATGCATTTAGGGTCTCAAGTGCAGGAAGACGAAATGAACGCCTCGGACACTGACCCAGATGCTGCAGGAAACGTTGCTGAGCTGACCACAAGCCTGAAGAATGTTGTTGGCATCACGAAAAACACAAAGAGCCGAGGAAAGGGAAAGGGTAGACAGGAAAAGGCGAAACTGAATGGGATGTATTTCAAATATCACAGAGGCCGTCAGATCAGCCTTCATGATTATGACTATGTTGACGGAGACGAAGAGGAGGGATATTATGGAGGGAACAATAGAAGATCAACGGAGGCTTGAGTCTAGTTCAATCTCCGTTTAGGAGCCTGAAAACAAACAACTGGAATTTTCTGACAATGTATAAGTAATAGGAGTTGAATAAGAAAGGCGGCTCTACAAAATCACGTGCTCCAAATTTTGGAAATTGTCTGCAATATCTGTTGGTTGTACTACTAGGCATGTCCAGTCTCGCGGCACAGTTGGCGCAGTCTGCGTCTCTCAATGTTGCATTACTCACAGACCGCTCAAAACGAAAACCCTCAGAATCCTATCTTTTTACTGGGCGGGAGGCAGATCAATATGACTTGGATTCTATCTACGCACTCGGAACGAATGCATTCCTGAAGTTATGTTCTATTGACCATCGTTTAAAGCAGTTTGAACACGAGTTGTTCTCTGATACAGCAAGAGCTACGGATAGGACACTATTGACCAAGAAGGAGAATGAAAAGTTAAATAAATCAATTGGACAGTTCCTGAGGCTCCTAGGGCCTTGGATGTTGGATGTACCGACAGCGAGAGTGATGGAATGGCTAGTAAGAAGGTTCAGGTTGGTACGCATATTTTTGATGCGCACAACATGGCTTGACTGGTACAGGATTCATGAATTCAATGTCGAGGATCTGCTCGCCTTGTTTTTGCCTTACCATGACACACCACAATTTGCGAAGCTGGTTACTATTCTCCACATCAAGTATGGCGGCATTAACAAGCTTTCGTTTTTTCACGCTCACATCGCCTCAGACCCAGTTCTACCTGGAGCTTCCTCCTACCTTTCAAATCTGCGGCTCAAAATGTTCCACGGGTTTCTCTTGTGACAGAAATGCTACGAAACAGTGATGTTACACGATTCGTTGTTTCTCTACTTCCTTCTGCATTGAAGGAGAATCGTTCGCATCGTGTTCTCCTGGTCTTTAATGCCGCCACCTTGCACGAATTCATTTCACGAAGTAAAACACTCGATGAGGGGACGATGGCTTGCATTCTTCCTGCTTTGTTAGAACCTTTGGAGGTTAAAAACGAGGCCTCATTGGATGCTATTGTACGCATCTCTCTATCATTCTCCTTGGTCCGACAAGCCTGAAATTTTCTCTACAGCTCGGCAGTTTCATTCTCCTATCGGCGTTGTCGCTCAAATGTGATCTTTCGGCTTCAGCACTGAAGGTCATTGTTGGGTCGATGGCTTCATGTGCATCTGCTGTGGAAACCAAACAATTCTTGAGTGCAACTATTGCTGTCTGTGAACCTCAATCTGAGCTGCAAGCCTTCTCAGGATCAACAGTCAAGGCCATCCTCAAGCTTCCGTGAGATCAAACTGCGATGTCAATTGTGTGCTATAACACTCACGAATATCTCCAGGGACATCCAAAATGCTCTCAGCAGCACTTTTAGTTGGTTTGGCTCTGAGAAGCTGTTCCGTCCTCTTGTGACGGGCCTGGTCTCCAAGTATGTTCTGGTTCCGTCAATTTTAAACAACTCAGTCATGGTCCCTCAGGCTACCCCACGAACAAGCGGTAGCCCTACTCGAATCAATGATTAGATCATCGAATATCCCTTCCTCGGTCATTGAACGCACAACATCCCTACTTATCAAAGAAGCACTCTCGGAAGAAGATTCGAGGAAAGTATCCGTTGCACGATCGCTTCTGACTATCGTTCAGCAACGATATCCGGATATCTTTGAGCGGGCCACGAAAGCTGAACTGAACGAAAACGAGGAGCTGAGGCAAGCCATTGACCAACTTTCTCTGTCAATGGTACATTTCTTTGCATGTGCTGAAATGGGGTTGATCTGATGATGTTTTTTTTGCAGATTTCTACGTCATCTGGCAGCAAGGACAAGACAGACATGATCATTGCGTCAGCGAGTGCCGATACTAACGTGAGGCTCATTGCTGTGAAAGAGTTGCTTTCCTCGCTGTCGAACGATAATGATTTATCATCCACGGATAAAGTGAGGAAATCCAGTCTCGTGAAGACTTCATTAACATATTTGGAATATCAAGGAATCAATCACGTCTGCTCTCATTCCCCGTATCCAAGACTCTGATCAACAAGTCCTCGAAGTTCTTTATGGATCGGATCTCGTGGTTATGCTTTTCTCAACTAGGTCTGCAACATACATCCAAACACTCTCTGCAGTCCTTGCATCGAAGCCTAAGCGTAGTCAGCTCCGTCTCCACCTTATGTTTGTTCTCGGAAGGGTATATCCAAATTTGGAACCGAGGTTCAAGGAACAAGTTATTACAGAAATTGTGTTTCCCCTCCTTTTGTTCTCGAAACCAAGACAACATACTGCCGAAGTAGTATGGCATATCTTGGCAGAAACGATGACCGAAGAAACAGGGAAGGGGTCTGAGATGTTGAAGGGCTGTGCCGATATCGTCAAAGCTCAAAGGGAGGGAAACAATGGGAATGTAATCGAAAAGATGAGGTCTATCAACACTGCCCTCAGTGTCAAGATTGCTCGTAAATGCTAGACATCATTATAATCGGTGAAGTACTTACAGTGTGCTTGCAGAGAACATTCTTTGGTCGAATCAAGAGCTTCTTCCTATTTTGTTGTCATATATCGAATCGACAAACCATCATACACGTGCTCTCGGTTACCTCGTCGCGAAAGCCTTGCTGGACAAACTTTCTGGGCAGCGTCAGGTTGACATGGCGAGAAAACTGTTAGATGGGATGAAGCTTCAAGAGATTAATGGGATTGATGATCTTCCAGCCGAACCTGATCAATTTGTTGAGGTGGGTCCTTACTCACTTTGATTGGTCTTGGTTGATCTTTCTTGATAGAGAGTAAAAGAGGTGCCAGAAAAACATGTAGTCCTCAAGCCGACCAGACAAAGCACACTGTCGTGGCTTCAAGTATCCCTTCTTGTTTCAATTTGTGGCATTCCCCCACCAGATGGTTTGGTTCTCAACTGGTTGTCTGATCAACCCCTGGTAAATTATTCAGTTCCTTTTTACAAATGTCGTGCATACACTGACTCTCTTTGAGGCCTCTACACAGGATACAAGAGGGCCAGACTATGTCGCTCTCATGCGTGCAGTTTATAACCTCGCAAATCGTTCATCTTTCCTTGTTCTTACATCCTCGCTTCTTCGTACTCTCTTTCTCAATCTGAAATCTGATGCTTTAGTATTCCTCGCTGGTATCTGGACCCGAGAACCACCGATGTCGGCCGACAACTCGTCTCTGCATGAAATTGCTCTTCGGCATGCTGCTGCATTCTTGGAGGCTCATGTACTTGAAGATGATGGGGTAGACTTTCAGACAATTGTGCCTGCCCTTCTTATAGCATTACAGAGTGCTATCGGTGGCGCCAGGAAGGCTGCTGTCGAATGTCTGAATAGAATTAGGCTAATCAGCGAGAAGAGACTAAAGAATGTTTATAAATTTGATATGGTATACGGGGATGCTAAAGGTGCATATATCAAAACCATTATGACAATGGATACTCATTACGTGATAGATACATTGCAGTATCTGGAGCAAGGTGACCTCAAGCATTATCTTGGTTATTTAGTTGCAAATCAACACCATTTCATCCATGACCCAACCTATCTTCGCGTGGCACACGCCGAACATCTTAATCTTGTTCAGAGTGACAGGAAGAAGGATGCTCGGTGAGTTATCTTACATTTTGTCAAGTTTGATTGAAACTGATCAACCTTTCCATATCTTTTTAGGTACAAAAATAAAATTATGTATTATCTGCTTTCCCACGTCAACGAGATGATACTTGACGAAACCAAAGTCAAAATTCTTGAATCACTCAGTCTAGTTTCATCGGGAGTCAAAGCCCTCAGCTTGCTCCCCTCAATCGAGATCCTCCACACCTGTCAGAGCGATGTGACATTGGCAACACTTTTGGTGTCTTCCATTGATGGCTCTTCCATTGCGCAACTGAATAACTCTGAAACTCGTTTATGGGAGATCTATGTCCAATTGTTGAAGATGTATCTCCATCCCTCTTCAGAGCCTGGACCTCGAAATGTGCTCATTCGATTGCTGGAGACTGAGTTGTTCTCAAAACTGGTTGATGAAAGACAAGTAACTATCTGCAAGGTGATAATTGGAGTAGTCTCCCGCGACATTGATGCGGTGGGTATCTTTGACACCATGCAATTCTGGGAATTCATACCTCGCACAGCAAAAATATGGCAAAAAGCTGCTTACAAACATAATAAAAAATGTTCCGCTTATTGTCAAACTGTTGAACGTATATGGCCCAACTCCAGAGGGTGCTTCACCAAGGGCGGCGAAACGTGCTAAAATTACCGAGTACGAGCATCAGTATCTTGTCCGCTCCTTTAGTGAATTGCCTTCAGATCCACGCAGAGTGATGATCCCTTATCTGAGTTAACCCTCCTCGCCGAAATTCTGGGATCCAACCCTTTGCCAGGTTCACTCGAGCTTGTATCTGCCCTGTTGGAAACTCTCAGCAAACTTATTCAGAGTCCTCCTACTTCTCAAGCTGACGCTAGTTATGTCGAGCAAATGCTAATGTCAGCCATTGATAGCGCTTCATCCAACATATCGGTATGTTCCGTTCCGCTTCTCGTGCTCCTTAGTCTCAGCCCCTGAACTATCTGAAGGAGAGCCAGAACGTGATACCAAACGTGCTCAGGTTGGATGTATTAGTGGAAGTCATTCGAGGTGAGTTTGAAATTTGAATATTGAATCCTGTTGCGCTCATGTGATCAAGTTGTCGGGAATCCTCAGACTTTTCACCAAGCTTTGTTGCTTATGGCGAGCCTGGCTCGTCTGGCCCCAGAATCTGTGTTACACAATGTCATGCCCGTTTTCACTTTCATGGGGTCTAATGTCTTCCATCGTGATGACACCTATAGTTTCCGGGTGATACAGAAGGTATGTGCATCTACCCTAGATATCTCCGTTGACCTGATAGAGAAACTGTATACAGACGATCGACGGTATTGTACCAGTTATGGCTGCTTCTCTCAGGAACGCCAATGCCGATTCCCTGGACTTGTATATCGCCTCAAGAGATTTTCTTCGAGTGTTTACCGATGCTGCGAATCATATACCACGCCACCGCAGAAATAAGTGTGTGTATTGATTTCCCGATTCTTCCATCTCATAAGCAATTATACCAGCTTCTTTATTCATCTCGTTAATGTTTTGGGAGTGGAACATTTTATATCACCCATCTGCATGTTACTTGCAGAAAAGTCGACAAATCGGATTGTCAGGCAGAGTCAAGAAGAAGCTGCTGCTACTCTTGGTTTACCGGTGATCTTACTGCAACATGTACCGCCCATAATCCGAATTTCTGCGTTTGTCGAGTTCCTCAAGGAGGTTGAACGACTAGCGATATGTGCCTCTAACCCAGCTGATCATCCCCCTGCTCTTTTGGATCATATTGTGTATGTATCAAGCCTCACCTCTGTCTGACATGCACTCAAAATTTCTTAGAGATGGTGAATCCACCGTTTCCGCTCAGACTTACACGAAGCGATCACAGGCGCTTGTGACATTGATTAACCAAGGAATACAGTCCGATACATTTGTTGACCTAGACAATTCCGCAAAAACGCTGTTGGGCTTTCTTGTTTCTGGCCTCATAGCCCTCGCAAGTGTTGATGATACCACAGCGAAAAGATTTGGCACAGTTGGCGCTGCCGCTCAGAAGACACTCAAGAAGATTCTAACAGTTATGCCCGCAGCTAACTTTGTCCAGACAATTCCATCCATGCTGGAATCGGAAGATTTGGATGTATGTCAAATTATGTATCCTCATTTGATGATCCTCAGCGTTTTGCTATAGGTAAAACTTGGTGCTCTCAACCTTGTGAGCGAACGCGTCCCAAAGATCGCAGATCATGTCCGTCAAGACGTGGCGGTAACAGTGATTGTCCTTGTGGAAATCATGATCAAGTTGCTAGCACAGGAAAATCTGTTGTTATCTACGCACTGTTTGAGGGCTTTAAAGGCAATCGCTTCAACTATGGTGTCAAAAGAGGAAGTTGCGCTCGTAGCTGCTTTGCCAAGTATTATTGGTGTATTTAAGAACCCTGATCTTGTGCTTCTTGCTTTGGATATCGCCAATCCTCTTTCGTATGTCTAAGCGTGTCAACATTCTGTTTCCAAACTGATCTATCCTGATATAGTTCAAAGTTGGGTCCAAGAATTATACCATTCTTTAGAGATATTGTGACTGCAAGCATTGCCACTCTCCGAGATACTGTTGATAGTGAGTGTTGTTTTGAACTATCCTTGCTAGTTGGACCTGGCTGATTTGTGACCAGCTTTGCCCGAGGCAGCGATAGGGGTTTTACATAGCCTGCTTACATCTCTACCTGCTTTCTGGGGCTCATACGCTCTCAGTCAGACCGTTGATCTCTATATGGACCATTGCAAGGCCAACTCAGGTCACCCAAAGGCACCCTTGTCCTCCTTGTTAAAGTCCATTACCAAGAAGGTTCCCACGAAGATACTTCTCCCAAACCTTATTGACATATGGCCTGTGGCTGCCTCCAGCCCAAATCTAGTGAGAAAACCTAGAATCTGATTGGGGATACATCTAATCAAAGGGACAGTATCGAGTCTCAGCTTATTTGGAAGTCTTGTCAAAGGCGCTTCATCATGCACCCCAAGATGCTGTTCTCGAGCATACTAAGGGTTTGTCAAACATTTTCCTTCAGGCCCTTGATATGGTCAAAATGGCTGACCCATCCATGAGCAAGGTAGATTTCTCTATTGTTTTGCAAAGTTGCCTGATCAGACTTTTGCCTATCAGGCGGAAACACAAGTCATTTCGGCGTTTAGAGAGTTTGTGGTTAAACTCAATGATTCAACGTTCCGTCCGGTGTTCCGTCGACTTTACGATTGGGCATTTGTACGTGAAGGAGGTATGTCGGTTCCTGAAAATATGGTATGCCTCCTCTCAGACTGTGTTAGGCGATAACCCTAGAAAAATAACCTTCTTCCATACTTATTGTGGTCTTCTTGATTTTTTCAAGGTCCGTCTCTTGTGATTATCGAATCCATCCGAGTCATCATCGTTAGCTTCTTGTTCTCATGATAGGTTCTCATGGTTCCATATACAACGTTCCTGCTTCAGGCCTTTGATGCCCACCTCAAGACACTGGCAGTATCTTCAGACGAATCCTCAGTTGAATCCTCTGCTCTCTGGACTTCTCTCATCATGACCCTCACCAAAACATTGAGCTACGATGATGGAGGTATGTACATATGGATCAAACCTCGCATGCATGTAACGACTCTGATACTGATCACTAATCTCCTATAGGATTCTGGAGGGATGACAAACTCAGACAAGTTGCTACTCCTCTGATACAACAAGTACCTCAGTGCACGAGGATGCCAACTGAGGCCAGGTCACTTTTCAAACAATGCTTGGAAGCTTTTGTAGAAAATGTGTCGGACGATGCTCTCCTAAAAAGTACTAATCTAGATTTATTGATGCATACCCGGTCAGACAATGTCAAAGTTCGTCAGTTTGCTCTTGCTTGTGTAGAAACACTATGGCGCTCGCATGGTGGGAAACTCATCGGTACGTTACTGACTTACATGCAGATAGGCAAACTAAAAAGAATTACTATTCTTATTGCAGGCTTTGCTGCTGAAACCGCTACATTCATTGCAGAGTGTGGTGAAGATGAAAATGACCTAGTTGTAAAAGAGTCTTTCCGTTTGAAAGAAGCAGTAGAGAGTGTTACAGGAAAGATAGATGGTTTATGAGAATTGTAGGTTACGAAAGCCCCAGGAGAACAGCTATTGAAATAGAGTGGAAAAAACCTCACAACTGCCATATCACAAAGAAAAAAAGTGAGATCATGAGGAGATCAATCCATGTAAAAGCGCGTCATATAAGGATAGAATGAAGCAAATGAGAAAAAAACCCTTGGAACGCAAAAGAAAAAACAGTTAATAAGGAGGGTATACAATATAGAAAATGTCATGCATGAGTTCTCCGTCCATGACGTGGACGTGAAAAAAAGTCCTTTTCATGATTTGCTAATAGCCCGTTCGATGTTCATGCATTGCGATAGCAATTGTACGATCACCCCTCGCCCGCACGCATTGCTAACAAATACATCCTGTGAATGTCCCAAAAAAATCAATCAATCATTGTCCTCTTTCGAATTTGACAGTCTCTAGAGGAAAAGGAGAAGAAGAAAAAGAAACCCTCACCTTTGACAACTCTGCTGGACCTTTTCTAATTGAAGCCGGATCCGAGCACGCACGCAAAAAGGAGTGAAATGCGGGTGACCATATCTCAGGTCGTGTGAGTGACGGCCACCGGCTCTGCACTTGTTTCGTATCCGAGAACGGTGGGTCTGTCTCAGCCATTTCCCATACCGTTGCTCCCAATGACCAAACGTCGACTTTGAGTGCATCATAACTAAAACTAAACAGTAAAAGAAAAAAAACAAATATGTAAGAACCATGTTTTTACGTCTCGGGATATATAAGGACTGACCCTCGCATCTCTGGAGCTTGCCAGAAGATGACACCGGCTGGATCCGACCTCATGGACGATTCAGTCGGCAATTTAACCGCATTTGAAAAATCGGCTGTCACAAAAGCCGTATGGTTAGCTTGTACTTTTAAAGGACACAAGAGACTTTTGAACGCACTGAGCTTCAAGATCCCGTGGCTATTCAGCAACAAGTTATCTGATCGAACATCCCGATGCGCGATCCGATTGTCCTGCAAATACTGAAGCGCAAGTAAAACCTGCGATAAAAAATAATATTCAAACTCAAAAGACCATATTGAAAAAAAAGGTTGAAACTCACGTCCAACGCAAACCTCGCAATCATACGATCATGCAATACAAGTCCGGCTGCTACCAATCCCACAATATCCGCTAAACTCCTTTCCATGAGCTCCATGCGAACCCAAAGGGTATCTTCCGTCAAATCGACATAAAGCGCATCCAACCCAAGTATATTCTCATGCCACAACCCTTTCATCAACTTCAACTCTCTTTCCAAATCAATCAATTTCTGAGCCTCCGGTACTTCCACATTCGAAGCAGAAGGTGGCGTGATCGCTATGATTTTGATAGCGACGAGCGCTGGCGCGCCTTTCTCTGTCTCTTCAGTATCACGACTCTTGACATACGGATGGAGACGAAGCTTATCAGCATGGTCTGGATCAACACGAGCTGCAAAGACGGAACCGGATTCACCCTCGGCAATCTCCTGCAACTCGACATAGTGATCTCGAGGTTCGACTGTCGCATCGATGAAAGGCGCGAGCGGATTCACAACACCTGAAAGCCAGCCTGGATATCTTTCAATCAAGGCCTTTGATGATGGCAGATCCGATGGTCCCGATGCTGAAAGTAGTATTGAATCCGCCGACACATCCGGAGGTGTAGACTCTCCACTGACGACAATCAGAGGCCGCGCCGCATATGCGGCGGAAGCAGCAGCAGCAGCATCTCCTCTCAGGACATCCCATGTACCTTGTTCCTGGTCTTCTTCTCGCGTCAAGATATGGCCGTCAGTGTCATCCTCCTTCCCAAAATCACCATCAACACTCCCATCCCGAGAAACAATTTTCATAATCACGGATTCCTTAGGCACATTACCAAACGTATCTCTAGGAGAAGGAGACGTCTTGCGATTGCAATGGGCCACAGTAAAACTCGATCGAGAAGGCGATGGTGTTTGAGTGTAGTACGAATCAAAGTCCAAAAGCGCGGTCCCAAGTCCCCCTCCAGACCCAGGATCAGTGGTCGGTGTAGGCTGTTCCTGAGACTGCGCACTGCTCAAAGTTGAATTTGTCGATGCCGAACCTGTACTCTCATCACTGCTGAATTGAGAATTGATAGGTGACGGCGGCGCACCAGAATGTCTCCTCGACCCTGCGCTAGAACCAGAACCTTTGTCAGCAGGAAATACAACACCCATAGGTGACAGTGGTGGATTTTCAGGTGAGGCAGTGCCCTCGCTTAAAACCTGCATCTGGTCAATGGGTTTGCGAGAAGAATGCTGCCATTGCTGCTGTTGTCGGTCTGCATTGACGGATGGAGCTAGCGCAGTGAGTTTTGTAACATACGCCCCTGTTCTCCGGATAACTGAAGCATTCCGAATAATCTGAGGTGTCGATTGACTGTAGCCAGTCATAGTACTCGCACTGAGAGTAGAGATACTACTTTGACTTGAATCTCTATTGGACCTTCTAGCACTAAGCTCTTCTTCGTTCTCGTCGTCTCCTCTATTCTTTGAATACCTTTCTGGAAGCAATAATGATAGGCCATCGGGCCCAGGACGTAAAGTATCTCTCTGCCTTGCATGATTTTCAGGTATACTAGAGGGAAAGGATCCGGTAAACACAGCCGACAAAGGAGCTTCCTTGAAATCATCCTTCTCCTCCATGTTTCCAAACTCATCTTTAAGCTCCAGAAAAGAAGACGAAATCGAGTGGGGGGAAGGAAGAGTTGCGGTTGAGTGTGAAGGGCGCGATGCTGATGGCCCTCCTCCAGAACCCGAAGGCAACGACTGCACCGAATCCGTATGCACTGTCGATTCTGCCGGGACAATGATGAGCGGGATCGGTTGCGTGGATGGACCGGCAACTTCTGTCTGTATTGATGATTGAGTGGTGGCCTCGCTCAATAGAGACGATGCAGAGAGAACGAGTTTACCCCAATCATCGCTATCATCACTTGCATGTAACGACAAGCGGGGAGGCCGTGAAAGGCTCTCATTTGGAAACCTTCGAAACTGTGGAGTGGAATGGGAATCTGTCGACCTGCTTCCCTGAGAAGAATTTGTGGACTCAACGCTGGCATGAGACCGACGGGGAGATGGTGGCACAGACTGTGAAAGTGAAGACACGGCGGTAGATGCTGACTTCGAAGCTGAAGCCTTTGACTGCAGGTTTCTGGACTTGATGTCTTCATGGATGTTAGTATTATTTGCATTTCGTAAGGAATTATAGGCAGGTGGAGGTGAGCTTGGGTTGGAGACTTGCATTCTGCGGGGTGGGGTAGCAGGAAGTAGGAAAGCATTGTCTGGACTAGAGCCCTGGCAGCTCAGATGAGACTCAGAGTGGATTTTAGCAACAGAGATTGAGGGATTGTGAGTTGACCGTGTGGTACTGGACCATAGTTTGGAACTCGTGCTCGTGCTATTGGTCCTAGATGAATGTAACGATGTCAATGATGTCGATGTTACTAACGCATAGGGTACTGGTACATTTGTTGATGTAAGATAGGGTGATTGGCTACGCACGGATGCACCTGAGAATTTTCGCACAAGGGAAGCACCTGACGGGGTGAGCAGAGGTGATGCATTGAACTCGTTGGAAGAGGGGGTGGTTGGACGGTCGATGGGTAGAGCTTGAGCCTGACCTATCAAGGTGGAATAATGGGATGCTGGAGAACCTGGACGACTGGTATGTAGTTGCAATCGTGAGTTAGCAAGTCGTCTTGCGTTTATCAGGGAAATTTCCTCCTCTGTCAAGCCTTTATCTGCGAGGGACTTGGCCCATGAAGGCGGCAGCCCAGAAAGCCTACAACATGGTGTCAGTGAACCTAGTCTATATAGATGTATCATCGTTGCTGTACGAACTCATCATCTACGTGTACATTATGCTTGAAAAGCACTGAGTACTCAAACAGAACATGATATAGATGGATACACACTGAAAAATTACTAGGCCAGGAAACCCCCGGGTCTCCCTGGTCGACTCCATGCCGCGTGGGTGGTGAGGGGACATCGGATTGTATGTTCTGTGAGGAAGACTTGGACCGTAAGCCAAAGCTCAGAAAGCTCTTCTTTTTCTTCGGAACAGCCTGATCAGTGGGGATGACAGAGAGCTGGGAGGCAGCTGAGGAGACAAGAGACATGGTCGACTGGCAGGAGGCAGGAAACTGTCTGTGATATTGTAGGAGGGGCGACTGTGGAGGAAGAGAGAGAGAATCTGGGGATAGGGAGGACGGTGATCTGTTCTGTGAGTGGTATAAATCCTTTGGAGGCGGTGGCGGCGGCTTATCCTTGCTGTTGAGCCTGAACATCTTCAACGTCGAGAATCTCGATGTTTTCAGGTTCCCGGTGCTCAACGACGCGCCGCCGCTGTTCGCCATAGAGAGCTTAACCTGGGCTATGTGAGCAGGAAAATAAGCATAAATGGGGATTGGGAGGATATCGGCACTGGCCAGACGACGGCGTACGATGGATGCTGTTGATAGGTGTGATCCGGGAAATTTGAGTCCCTCTGGATTATTCAGTCGCTGGATGCTCCGTGGCTATTGTACTTTGTCGCTGCCTCAAGCAGGGGGAGAGAGGGTCGTGGTTGCCGTTGATGACGATGACCACAGCTGCAAACTTCGAGCAAGCGCGCTTGCCTGCCTTTTGGGGATATTCATGTTTTCGGCCATCACGGACTTGAAAACATTTCGAGCAAAAAAACTCACCTCTGACATTGTTTGCCACGTCCTCTCTTATAGCCTTTGCTTTCCATGGAACTACTGTTAAACAGATAAAAGCCCTCCTTCTGCTCAAGGCAACGAAGCAGGATGCCTTCAATATAGACAATGCCTCGGTGATGCCGACGTACTTGAAGAAATCTAGCTTCATTTTAAAAAATATGACGCCCAGTTTTGTAGTCTGCCAATACTCCCTCTTCATCTCCGTTTCATGCACAGATGGGCCCATCTGCCTCCACGTCCCCTGTTACGGACTAGTTTACTTAACAAGGTAAGCACCGGCTCGTGACTCATTCCTCCTGACCTCCGTTCTCCCAGCTTCATTCCGTGATTATATAGCCGCCACTGGGCTGATTCTCTTGCAATTTCGGGAAGTAACATTCTTGCTTCATCATTTTTTGTACTTTTCATTCCCGCAGAAATGACATTCCTCAATGACTTGCCGTCGGTCACCTCTCTCGTCCTTTGCGCTTTTAGCGGCCTGAGAAAACATATATTTTGACCCTTTGTGATGCATCTCCCAAAGTAATCCCTCAAGTCACGAGAGCGGCACAGATGCCCTGCTCCTCGTCGACTCACGAACTAGACTATCTAGGGCTAGGGCTCGGGTCGAGGCCCTTTTGACTCTTTCTCTCCGATGGGGCGTCGTTCATATCTCGGATACGTGTCAGCACCCTCTTTGAATGAGCTAGTCAACCGAGTTCTGCCGTTCGTGATCACGAAATTGGCCGCTTCGCACACTATATCCACAGAGCATCCTGCTTGTCAAGTCCTAGATCATCTCCGGATTTCGGTCTGGCTTTATGTAACGTGCATCCTCCCGTTTCCTGGATTTTATTGAATGCCTTTTGACTCTCAGAATGGTCAGAGAACTTTTATTAGTCTTCTCTCGACCATAACCTGCCGCTTGATGCCTGATGCCTGATTTCATATCGGAATCTTAACTAATGTCTACTTCCTATTCAACCGAACCATTTGTCAACCAACCAACTACTTCACTTTCAGTGTGGATTCTTTTGGCTTTCGAAGCAACCTAGTCGCTGATCCAACCTGTCTTCTCGGTCGCCTGTATGGACACTAGTGAACTGTGAGGTCTTCTTCCAGAGGCTTCTCGCTTTGATATTGGACTCTTTGTATAGTCTCACGACGTAGCTGCTGATTCGAAATCCTCGCGCGCCAAGTCTTTGGGTCTTGAAACACTCATCAATGGACGTCCACAAGCCACTTGATTCAGTTTTCGAATCATGTTGTCTCTCAATGAAGGACCTCAGATGACTAATCCGTGCCACGCCAAACGTCACATAACTGATGGAGAAAAAAATAACTTATTGAACAATATCTCAACGCTTCAACTTGGTTCTAACACCTCGCACGACGCAGTTTGCCGACGGCTTCATGTACTATCTTTTGATCACTTCGAACTCGCCAGATGTGACGGCAATAGAAAAATTATCCCACCGCGCTCGACGTCACCGTTCATTTTACCCTGATTGCACCATCTATTACAGAACCCCTTTAAGTACTCATTAGATGATGGGTTAGAACGCACCATCGTCCTGGGTGCGGTATGCCTAAGACTGTTCCAGCATAAAAGAGTGTACGTTCCATCGCAAAGTGGGGTGATTGATGATAACTGGGCTCGAAGGTCGTTCTAGCGATGGCTTGATGATGCAAATAAACCCTTTCGGAGCCAGTACGTGTTCGACCGCGGAGAGTAAAGCACTTTGGTTGTTATCTTGAGGATAGCAGTTTCTTGCTTTCGATTATCACCTCGCTGGAGATTTGACAATACAATCGATTTATGGTCCATCATAGTGGGACATTAAGACGACTATTTATCAGGGCTTGAGTACACCTTCTTTGCATCAGTATCGCAACTCCTGGATATTCGGAGCACGTCCAGAGCTCTGTAGCGTCATCCATCAAAAAATCCCAATAATCGAATATGAAGCCTTAGGGCCCCCAAAGCTCCTTTCAAAAAAATCCGTGAAACGCAAACAACTCCAAGCGTGATCAGACAATGACGTTTTCTAGCCACGGGGATGATGTCCTCCACAAAAATCATGATCGACAGAAGATCGTCCAAAACAAGGTATCAGAATAGTGACAGAGGCGCATCAATATAAACTCATTAAGCGCCGATTGATCCCGCGCCAGCGAGTGCTTAATAGTGAAAGTGGCCTCATGATGACGTATGTAGATGGTATTTTGTGGTTATGAAGAGATGATGAGTTCCCTAACCCCCTAATAGTATGAGTTTTTTTTACGCTGGGCTCTCTCTTGTTCCTTGTAGCAGATAGGTTAACTCAAGCCCACACCGACCGATGCGCAAACACTGGTAGTCGATAGTGATATATTTTTTTTTCCTGCGATGGCGATACTGATCCAAGAGTAAGGGATGATGATTGAGATGGAACTAATGACCACGATTGTCTCCACGCCAATTCATTCCCTGAGACTACAATTGTAAAAGCCAAACATGACGATGAGCTGCTCACAGGGACCACCACACCATGACAAAAAAAAGAAAAGATGAACACGAAGGTTGGACGACACGCATCACAACTCACCATCCCAACGCAGCAAATCGCCTTACCCTCCACACCCCTTAAAATCATCGTCCGGCGAAAGAAAGGAAGTTAGCCTTAAACAAAAATGAGAGCTCTAGATCTAAGTAGAGTGACCCATGATTTATCTCGACGAAGATCGTAATGAACTCTTTTAAGATGGCAGATATGACTATCGCCACGAGAACTTTTTAGGACGCTGGTGCCCTGATTCATATAAGTACGTCGATGGCGATGGCGATACTGATGGCGACTTATTGATATATAGCCTTTAGATTATTGAGTCCCTGCTCATATGAAATCGTAGGTCCCACAGGAACCGAAAAGATCCAGAAGCTATGCTTTTGCGAGCCCGGATATATCACACTCTGACTGCCAAAGGTTCCGAATAGCCATGGTAATTAGGAGAAAAGTTGAGGGGGAGGGGGGGCAGTGGCTGTTTTCGCTTCGATGGAAAGACGCTATAGAGGTTCCTTGTTGGTATTCGAAAGGGCTAGGAAAAACAAAAGTCATACTTGGGAGGGCGATCTTGTTCGAGAGTGTGTGCGATGACGTCGACGATTGGAATGAAAAAGATTTACACTCCGTAATCACAACTCGGATGATGCTGATGACGATCATGAGAAGCTGGCTCAATCTATCGCCAAACGGAGAGTGAATACCGAAGAGCATTTGAGATATGGGTGAACATTAAGCACGCGCGTAGTGAGGCGCTGTAGACCATTCCAAGGCATCCGGTGTTGAATGTTCGCTCATCGTTTGGAAATGTGAAAGAAAAAAATCCCTGATGCTTTTACTCTCTTGTTGGAAAGGAAACGGGCGATTGAATTTTAATCGTAGGACATGATCTAGCATGAATCGGCTTAAAACTTAATTGCTGACAGAAGATTTGATGCCTGCCTCGTCTCAAAGCCTCAAGCGAGGAATTAAGTACCCTGGGCAAGAAGTTTCAAAATACGATTTCGCTCAGAGTAGCTTCGTTTGTCAGAGTCGATGCTTCTGACTGTCTCTTTTTCCGTGGAGGACTGAAAAGCACTCGTGGATATCTCCACTCAGTTGGCTGATGATTCGAACAACTGTTTACTTGTAGAAGTTGCAACGACGCGTAGATTGTCAGCCCCTCTGAACCGATAGACATCGAAATCGTGATTCATTGAAGTTCAGCGCCCACCTCAGTGATGGTTGATGTTCATTTGAGCGATTCTGTATAGGTGGAGTGATACTACCCAAGAAAGGAATAGTGGCTGAGAAAGGTACCCGTACCCGCGAAGAGAAAGATGTCACACAGTAATACGTGCGATACCCTGCTAGCAGTGGTGGCAGACATTGTATCATGGTTCAGCCTACGATTTGGACAATAGGCCTCGGCTGGTATGACTTTGTTCAAAAGAGTTGACATCACGAAGTATGTGTGTGTGATCTAGAAGTGGACCAGTGAACCGAATACTCATTGCGAGAAACCTCGTAACCCATCGGCCCTGCGCCACAAGCATCACGATGCTCATAAACCAAATAGCTACAATAGATTAAACTAGCTTTCTTTTTGGTCTCTCCATAAACCTGTTTACGAGAGAACCTTCGGGGATGTACCACCTTAGGTCAGCATTTTGCATATTGGTAGTTAAAATTCACTTGGGGAGATTTCATTTGATCTCAAAAAGCATATCTTGAGCCCTCCAATGAGTCAATACGTTGTTCCATTCTACTGGAAGCGGTAGAAGTAGACACGGTACGGCATGAATGTCATCTGGGGCATATCAGCTACTACCTGAGTGGAGAAAGGAAGCTGGAAAGGGAGGGAGTTGATCAGGAGTTTCTACGTCCAAGAGTTGAGCTGAAGGAGGAGAAAAAGCGGGGAAAGGTCCCATCTATGGAGTTCTGGCATGACAGAATATGGAATCATTTTCAATTGATCTCCGGCACATTAACGACTAATAAGTGTCAGACTGGGGCAAAATTAAGGCCAGACGATCTCGATGGTCAGTCAAATATTCGAGATACATAAAAATGTGGAGGACAGAAGCAATCATGAGTCATTCGCTCAAGGTAGACACTAGAACGAAAAGTGACAATGGAATAGAATCTAGCCTTCAGCAGGGAACGGTCCGCTCTCCGCTTACGTCAGCGGGCTTAAAATGTCTGGTCTTCGGATTCAGTCTTCCTCTTCCTCTTACACCCGAGTCTTTGATTCTTCTTTTCTCCGTCGCCGTTCACATAAATCTCCGTGACAGGTAAATTTCCGTCTTCTTTCTCTATTACATAGTTTTGACTTTCTTCAAACAGGCAATTATTCCCACTTTGAAACACATGTGCTATGCCTCTTCGCTTAGGAAATGAACTCGAGGGTGCAATCCACGTCTTATATCCCCTTTCCGTGTCGCGGAACCTCAAATTAATCAGCTGTACCTTTTTTTTCCTCGGCACTGTTGGTCTTCAGATAATGCCTTTGTACCTCCATCGTTCTTTTGTCGGCGCGTGGTTCTTAGTCACCAGCAACGTTACGCCTCGAACTGTTCTGTCACACAGGGCGAAACTGCGGACGTAGTCTGGAGCTTTTTGAGCTCAAAGCCAATCGGCGAGCCACTACTACCTTCGTTCTGCCGAAAGACTCAGCCAGACGCTCGTCAATGGCACGGGGAACTCAAATCTGGATCTACCGTCAGCAACCCTGAGATTCGACGCCTGGATCTCCGAACAGGTAACAGTATCCTTTGATCACTATCTGCTGACCTGGCAAGAGGCAACACCGAACTTTGAGCTGTCGCGATCTCCAAACATGCCCCGTGGCAAACGCCAATATGGCATGACGGCGTTCATCGTCATCTTCTTCCTCTCCTGAATTTTGAATTCTGTGATACATCTACGCACATACAAACGTATGGACACAACCTTAGAGGGATATCAAGTTTTAATATCCGCGCTGGCGTGGTCTATAGCTAGTTTGTTCAATGGGGAAATGAGCAACTACCCTCAGCGAAGTGTCTACGTCAGGAGCTCGTGAACGGAAGTTCAAGCCGTGTCCCGATTTGACTTTTGCGATAGCCAAGGGAAAGGCGAGAGAAAAATGCAATTTCGAATTTATGGTAAAGGACCACGAGTATATAAGGTGTAGTCGTGGATGGGATTGTTATTCTCACAACCCCCTGTAGTTTCTTCACGGCAATTATCAAGCCATCTGTCGTTCTAAACATCTAAATTGCTACAGCTTTTACTCCATCCCTGGGAACTGCAATGAATTCTCCGAATACATCACTGTGCTCTTACGAACCCTTTAGTTGCTATTGCAAACATCCGTCTGCAGACCATGCCCTCATACCTTGTGGACATCCCAATGACCGTCCGATGGGCCATCCACTGTACTCTGTCGATGATGCTCTACACTATGTCTGGTGTATCCTGTGCAAGACATGGTGTTTCAATCTGCGGAATGACTGTCCATTGAAGCTGAATGGAGGCACGAAAACCGGCGATAATGCGCAGGTCGCCCCAGCTCCAGAGAACAAGGACAAAAGTACCTGCTCCCGGCTGTGAACGTTCGTGCAGTCCTCGTGTGAGTAATCTTCCAGAAAATTCATTGATTCAGACTCATGTATTCGTTCACCCTACAGTTATCATTCCTTTCCATTCTTTTACGACGCTCAATCTTTTCACCGATCTCGACTTTCCGAGTGGGCAGCTCTTCGCCACTTGGTACATATCATGGAGTTGCCCTCCATTTCTTTCCTGCCCATCGTGGTGCAGACGGATGCTCCGTGTGGGCTTCAATTATTAAACACATGGATAGAGCACCGAGACGACGAGAACATCATATTTCATTTCCGCCTTAACTGATGTTCGAGGCGGACATTTTTTTTTCGTCTTGATTGTCTTTTTTTTATCTTTTCTCTCTAGATCTTACTTTGTTTAGCTCTAAGTCTGGACTCGCTTGTTATTATACCATCTCTTTTTTAGAAGTTCTCATCCTAGGGTTTTATGCTTCCTTGCTATCGATAAACTGATCTTTTAGACAGCTATGACGCAAATCCTTCAATTGTTTCCGAACGTCTATAGACCGATCAATAGCGCTTCATGTAACTTCAGACACGTATGACATGTACAGAAGGTCCTTCTATACCAGGACTGACGTTTTGAATCACCGTCGCGAAATCCCTTGATCCTTGATGCATTGACTCTTTTGATTCGGATTATCGATATAAGCTCATGGGGCCACAGATAAGATCATGAATGAACGTTTGGAACTTCTCGAGACATAATTTATAGGCCCCAACTATCTGCTTACCAGAGTACAAAGAGTTCGACGAGACTGAGTTGCCAGGCGCTGTTTTTTGTTAGAGTAACGGTGATCTCGGTATCTTAAATGCTTTTATCCAGGATTCATTTACTTTTCGGGGTTCTCCCGACGGGGATTTAAACACCGATGACGAGAGGTTATTTCCCGATCAAGGCCTGATTTTCAGATGTCGCTTCTCTTCATGTTATTCTGTCTATCAATTTCCCAAGAACCATGACCTCGAAAGCGATCAACAGATGGTAAAATTAGCGAGAGAGATAGAGATATTGTCCAATGTCCCGTTCGGTTTTTAAAGAGATGCGATTGAAAATGTTCGGTACCGGATAGAATCGCGGACTTACTAGACTAGGCTGGTGAAGATCCACGCTATAATTTTTGCGAGGCCACAGAGCGTTCACTCGTAGTAACATGCTGTTTTCTTCACCACTTGGACTTTGGCCTCTCTAAATTAGGAGAGGGGGATATTTAACTGTTTCTTCCAAATCGGACACCGCATGTTACGTCTTCTCAACGACGATTTGATTCGTGCCGTTAGTTCAAGAAGTCCACAGCTGAGAGGAAGATGTATTCATTTGAGGCGCTTGAGGTCTTGTCGAGTTACCCTGGTGAGCACTTGTAATTCTTGCATCCGATCAAGAGATAAATCATTTGAACCCGTTAGATTTGCGAATTATTTGGACTTTTCACTAATGGATTTGATTAAGAGTCAACACAGATTTTACCTTGCACAGGAAGACGGACGAACGATCCCAATCATATAGGAAAACGCAGCACCTACAACCGCGATGTGTGGACGCCTATGTTACGGACCATACGGTCCGTTTTAGTCTATATTAGGAGCTAACTCTGTTTGGAGAAACTCGATGAGCTCCTCTTTCACGGCTTCACCTTGACGCTCAACTTTTTTTTTGGACTTGTGTTCCATCCTCATCGATTTCACCTTTCCAATTCTTCAGCTTTATATGGAAAACGTTTGGATGATTGAATGTTTGACAAACGCGCTCACGCATGAGGTGTACACTCTTTGCGCGTATGATTTGGCAGTACGAATGTCCTTAGGGTCTTGAGAATAACAAATGTTCTTGAATCCAGAAGCTTCTTTTCATAATCGTGGCTTGATCTTCCTAGAGGCCTTATTTCAGGCGTCATCCATACGGTCCGTTACCAAAGGGCCTAATCGTGGAACGAAGGTCCTGCCAAACGCGTCGTTTATTCTAGGTACCGTTCTAGAGGGCTGAAGTAACACATTATGCTTCGAGATGTTACTTGACCTGCTCAAAATGACTTTGTCTGCTTCTCGGTTGAGGGGAACGGCCGCGCTCAACCAATACTAGTCACCGCACACGGAAATGAAGATGTTCAGCTTCCACTACCTACTGTTCAATGATATTCGGTTGTTCGCGCTGCTTCGGTCAGGCCTCTAGAAAGAAAGTTTTCGTGCTGTGCATGCCGGAAATGGGAGCGATCATTTAACCTTTTGCAGATTTACAACTTGTCGCGGTAGTGTATGCTCTCATTAGGATGACTGTCTTGCTAAATTAACGCTCTTCTCGTCCGCTAGTAGTGCAGGCATGAACCGGGCGCAGCTATGGCTGACATCGCAGTAGCTTGTAATATAATCCGTCTTTAAAGCGGATAGCGGAGAACTTGCAAGCGCGTTGACCCGACTAGGGGACTGTTTCTAGAAGTCTCTTGGTCCTCCTGTTACGTCAAATTGAATGAAAGATCGCTGTATTCTTGATTTCTGGGTATGTGTTACTCGCAAAGTGGTTTACGCAGTTTGAGCAGATTTATGACGCTTTGTGTCCGTGATACGAGGTCGTCATTACCTCATGACGACATCTCTACCAAGCTAGGGTGTGTGTAAGTTGAAGTGATGAATGGTCATGCAATAATGACCTAAAACATACCGATTCTTGATGTACGAGTGGTGGCGTACTCTAGTCGTACCATGAATCTCGCTTTCTGACAGGTTTCTGTAGATCCCCCGTGGAGATATCTCTTCAGGAAAGTCTTTAGATCTAAATAATGCATCCGTACGCGTTTATATGTGTATACAGAATTGCAATGGTCATTTATCATCTTTGACACTGTTGTCATCTGGTATTCAAGGGACTTTCTAGTGCTATGATCTAACTGACCAACCAACAATTTGGAAAGACCATATCAAAGTCATGACAGTAATTTCGGGTATTTCCGAAAGCAGGAACTTAGAGAGGGTTTTGTGAGACCGTTTGTTGTCATGATAGGTGGTGAGACGGCTCGAAGCAACGTTCTCTTGGGCGCAACATTCCTCTGTGACATCCAGATACAATTGGATTTATGAGTACAGTGCGAGTCCCCCTTGGGATGGTAATATCGCCTGAGTCTCGAGACATTTTTGAATCGGCTGCCCGCGAGCGAGACAAACGTTCGAGAAATCAATACAAATAATTTTTTCCGTGCATTCATTTCATTGACCGAGCCAGGTTTCGGATAGCTAGTTACCCTTCTCTTGATGTCATCCACGAAATCGACTGGGTGCAGATATTTCACCTCAGAAGAAAATATGTGGCATCGATTTTGATATGACAAGCTACAACGACATCTTGGATAGAAGAAACAGCCTTGGCGCAGTCTCTAAAGAGTTCTGAAAGTTGTTGCATTGTGCCCAATAATAGATACGCATGGGGTACCTAAACCATGGAACCTCAAGGATGGCGGAAAGGGTTTTTTCCCCCAGTTTCTGCAGTATCTCATCAGAAACTTATTAGTGGTGGGTGACCTCAATAGCCGACCAGCCAAGCATTTCACAGCCAAGTGGGGAAGGGGGGGAGTATGTCATACGGATGCATTTGTCACTTTTGCATCAGATGCGCAAGACTACTGCTCCCCCGCAGAGTGTTAGGCAGAAAATTGGCAGACCCCCACTTATGTGCGTTCAGCCAATCATGCATTTTACCGTTGCTGGGTTGGTGTCTATCTCGATCAAGTCTAATGAACTCGGATCTGACTGAACCTTGGTTGCTTGACCCCATAATCTAAATTCTACCAGGTATCGCCGCTCGTTAAATGATGGTCGGCGGATAGAATCATCTGTCCTTTGAGTTGTGATCAAGGTATGAGGTTCGAGCAAAAACGATATATATTCCCTGAAAAGTCGGTCAACATCTGCTCCGGTTACAAGGTAAGGTAATCGATGGATTTGGTGCGGTCCATTCTTGTGAAAAATAGTCAAAGGTTCCCCCCATCTTGAGTGATGGCCCGCGTTACTCGGAGTACTGAGTCAATCAGGATTTGGAATATTTTTTTACGCTCGTTGCATCAGACATGGTTATCCCCCGACCCACCCTCAACTCAGAGTATTTTAAGTTCTTCTCTTTTGTCTAGGTTTCGGGAATGTGACGGGAGCAGTAAGGACAGCATATTTGAAATCTCCATGATCGGATACACCATATCTTGCGCGCTCGCGCTCTCCTAGGACGGATACCTTGCAGCCTGGAAATGATAGCGAGTGTGAGGGGGATGCGGATGAAGGAATGGGAGGGATTGAGTAATTACCGAGCGTTTTAAACAGTTGGTTCACCCTGGTGATAATCAAAAATCGATAGAGCATAGGTGAAAGACATTAACATACTGGTCTTTTGACATGTTGAGATCGTTGCTTAATGTTGTTGTATTGGTAGCAAAGTTGTCAAGTTTAAGACAAAGTGCAAAAAGGCTCGTCAAAAGAAATGTTTTGGTCGCACTCGTGGCTTGGTGGCTGTGTGAGAGAAAAGTTATCAGTCAAAATGACAGAACGATGGTGGATGAAGGGAAGAGAGGATGAATAGCACCGACTTTGTTGAGGCTCTTGCCTTCTCTGTAAATCGAGAGAGTAGGCCGTCAACCACGGTGGTTGGTGTCTTGGCCATTCTCTCATATATCTGATCAGTGGTGAACTTGCTTCTTTCGGCTGCATTACGGAAAGCGAAAAGCGCTGAGATATACAGAAGGAGCTTGCTAGGGTATCCAAATTAGCGATGCCTGGAAGATGAACGGGAGTCACCGTACAGGTTCTTTTTACGCTCTTTTCCTGAATTGGGTTCACCCCAAATTCGCATGTGTGCAGCGACCCACTGGGAGCGAGAATGAGGCAAGAGCGCGATGCGTTTCTCGTTGGAGGTTGCCGCATCGAAAGCACTGATCGAAAGTGCTTTCCACTCAGTTTCGGGGATGATAGCATGGAGAGGGTAGATATCATTGGGCTCAGTAGCAGTTAGGGAGAATGGTGGAATAAGTCTATTATTGTCTGCAACTTCCTTGGCTTCCTCTGATGGGTTCAGAGATTGACAGAGGAAAATACTGCAAGTCAGGTTCGGGATCAGGGCCACCTAGGGAGACAAGACGAACCTGTGGTCATTAGACCCTCGGCACCTTTTTCTATGCCTTGCATGACATAGTCCATGACATCCTCCATGGCACCAACGTCAATTTTATTGCGTTCGTGGGCACGAATGGCAGCTTTTGCTTTTTTAGTACCAAAAGTCTCGCCAAGCGCAGTGCGAGCTTGTTGATAGACGGCTGTAGTAGATGAAGTGGCGGCCTGGTCAGATTTGAGTGCCTTGACGGTCCGCTGGAGTACATGAGGAGACTTGGCTGATGGAAGGAGTGATATTGTACCAGTACGCTTATTATGCAAAGCAACAATATATCTGTGCACTTTTATCAAAATAATTTCTGAGAGAACAAGGTGAAGGCGCACCGACAGCCTGATTCTGCCGCTCTTCTGCTCTCCTCCTCATCAGTCACAAACTCGACCTGGTCTGTTTCTCCAGCTACGAACATGTGGTCGGAATGGTCCGCGTCGTCTGATTTTGACTTCTTTCTTGAATAGATATCGAATGGAATTGGCTGGGGGGGCTGAATTGCAGGGTAGACGACTGGCCAGCTATAAGATTCGGAAAAAAACTGCAGGAAGATGCAAACCTAGAACGGGTCCTGGATTGTGGCTTGCAGAGGATACGGTGATTACGGACTGTTCGTGGTCCCTTTTCCGTTTTTTCGAGGGAGATTTTGGGGTGGACATGGCGGAGGGGGTCAAGATCATTTCTCATCTCCTGCTTGATCATATACTTTCAATATTGAGCTTCCAGGTAGATTTTGCAGCTCATCTCGACCATCTCATGGCTCACAGGTGTAGTGGTATTATCACCCAGGCGTCGTCATCCTGACGACCTTAGTCCAGCACAACATTGGAGCTTTCACAAAATCACAGTGAATGCTGTTTTCCCGGCCGTCATCCTCGCCACTCCCAGCATCGCCTACGTCAATCATCTGTAGTGCTGAAAGCAAGTGTCAGTGCCCCTGACCGCGAGCGAACGAGTCGCACAGTGCACGGTGCATCAGTCCGGCCAAGTTCCTGACTTTGTCTCCTCACCATCATGGTCAAAGTCGAGGGTGGCATTTTCTCACAGACAATCTCTTCTTTCAGCAGGGTCCCCATGGATGCAGAAGCTGAACTTGAAGGCACCGTCATCCTGAATCCCATCCAGCATGATGCCTTGCATGACGTCGAAAACAGTCCTAAGACTGTCAAGGTCGAAAATTCTGTCAAGGTCGAGAGCGTCTTCGAGCTCGAACTCCCTCTCAAGATAGAACATGCTTTCAAGGCCAAGGAGTCCATCGAACTCACTTCTATGCCCCAGCGGCCAACCCCCAAGGTCCCACAAAATCCTCATATCTCACCAACGCCTCCAGAATCCGCCTGCGATGACCTATCCACCAATGACACTACCTCCAAGGCCTCTACGCCTCCTTTCAAGCAGCCAAAGAAGCTCACTGCGATCCCCTCGCAGTTTATTGGTGATCTTCCTGTAGCCCGCCAGAAGGCTCTGGCGTCGTTCACTGAGATTCATGATAACAACTACCAGTACAAGACATTAGGTCGTTCGCGTGAACTTCTTGAGAGCATGACATGCGACTGCACCTACGAGCACGGTTAGTTTTGTGCTTTTTGCAGACTTTTCCCATCGAGTCGTCAGAGGACCTTGATGCCCCCTGCTCATTTCTTGAAAGATCATCACTCACTCACAGCTCTATGTATTAGGAACTGACAGTGAAGATGTGGCTTGTGGACCATATTCTGACTGTATTAACCGGCTAACTCAGGTTGAATGTCTGGAGGGGGACTGTCGGTGTCGGAGCCACTGTCAAAATCAACGGTAAATTTTTCTCACCTAGTCAGACATAACCCTCATGTTTGGATCCCCTCCAGATTTCAACACAAGCAGTATGCTAATATCGAGATTGTTTTGACGGAAAAGAAGGGGTATGGGCTCAGAGCAGAGGAGGACCTACCCAAGTACGTCTGGCGTTTGTTTTTATTCCTCCCGTTGACGGTTCATATCATGTTACTTTAGGGACGCTTTCATCTATGAATATGTTGGTGATGTTGTCAATCCTGTTTCATTCAAAAAGCGCATGCGGGAATACGCTCAGGAGGGTATCCAACATTTCTATTTCATGATGCTCCAGAAGGATGAGGTGAGTAATATTTTTTAATCGAGGATTGGTTATGTTTCTCAAACGATTTCGGTTCCTAGTTCATTGACGCAACCAAGAGTGGCGGGATCGGCCGGTTTGCGAATCACAGTTGCAATCCCAACTGCTATGTTGCCAAATGGACTGTAGGCGACAGGGTGCGGATGGGGATTTTTGCAAAAAGGCTGGTTAGGAAACACGAGGAGCTGACGTTCAATTATAATGTCGATCGCTATGGGTGTGTGTTTGCATTTTTCATTCCGTTTTCCATTTGTATTCTGACTTGTGGACATGTCAGGCACCAAGCACAGACATGTTACTGTGGGGAACCAAATTGCGTAGGTTACATTGGTGGGAAGACCCAGACGGATTTCGCAGCTATAGATGATCTGTACCTTGACGGTGAGCCCAAAGTCCATGCGATCGGTACTGCGCCCGTGGTTGAATGTGATCTTTTCCTAGCTCTCGGTATTACGGATGAAAATGAATTGATGGAGCTCAAGGGTACGAGGAAGAAGAAGGGTAAGAAGATTGACGATCCAGATTTCATGGTACGTGGTACTATCACTTGTATGCATTTTTTTTGCTCAAATTTGATGTGCAGCCAACCATGAAGCCGGTCACTGAGAAAGATGTTCCCAAAGTGGTACAGGCCATCCGCCAGACCACGAGTCGAAAGATGCTTCACAAAATTCTTACGCGTATCAGGGTAAATGCTTTCAGTGTCTCTTCGAGAAATGATGTAACGCTGACGACCTGTCTATACAAGATCACCGAAGACCACGCCGCTCTCAGGCAGCTTATGCGCCTGCGTGGCTACTCTATTATGACTAACGTGCTCAATGACCATAAGGGAGATCTAGAGATCACATTATTGGTGTCGTCCCTCCATCTACGTCATTGGTGGCTAGTTCTGATAACACCTTACAGGCTCTGCAATGCATGGAGAGATGGCCGCTGATGAACAAGAACAAGGTCGAGGACTCGCAAGTGTATATTCCTGTTGGAGAGTTTACCCTGTTTGAAGACGAGAAGGTGAAAATATTGGCTCAGAAGGTACGATGAATCAACTTGTATTGTATTTATCACTGAAGTTGGACCTTTTGTCAAGTTGCTTGATCACTGGAATTCCTTGCCCACTTACAACCGAATACCTAAAAGGCTAATAACGGTACATATATACAATTCCCATCATGCTCATCTCTGATGTTTGTTTCTTCAAGGCCATCTATACTGATCCTGGACCTTCCGGGACAACTCGCGACGACGGTAATGAGGATGATGCTATATGTCGGCGCCAACAAGAGATCAAACGTGCTCGCTTGGAAGAAGAACAAAGAGCAATCCAGCACCTCAATGCCCGTGTCAAATCTGCTCAAGAGAAACAACGAAAAGCTGAGGAGGAGGAGAAATCCAAACCCAGGATCTCACCGCTTTCTCCTTCAACTCGTACGTTCACGAGATTTTCCTCTCTTTCTCAAAATGCGGAGGTTCAGGCTATTATACTCGATGCTAAAGCTGCAGAGGAAGCTGCGAGTAAGGCGGAGAGGAAAGCTGAGGAGGAGCGTGTGGTCGCAGCGGAAGCCTCACGGAAAAAGGAGAAGGAGAAAGAATGTAAACGAAAGAAGCTGACTTTTGAAGAGAAGGAGGCGAATAAGGAGAAGAGGTTGATGAAACTTGTGGGTGCGGTTGTGGTGAAGAGTATGAGTAAATATGCAAAGGGGATTGATAAAGATGATTTCAAGAAGCATGCGAAAGAGGTGCGTTGAATGAGTGGTTCCGGAAGATCATGCACCGAGTTGATGTGCTTTGGGGACAGTTGACCCATCTTAT
>Ga0153980_1000214_pt1 | contig 28762 bp, 30 predicted proteins | sample TSGA064MetaG_FD_104722 | JGI IMG/M metagenome (GOLD analysis project Ga0153980, IMG submission 104722) | Attine ant fungus gardens microbial communities from Georgia, USA - TSGA064 MetaG | ecosystem: Host-associated > Fungi > Mycelium > Unclassified | place: USA: Georgia, Magnolia Springs State... | reverse complement strand
AAGTATATTGAAAAAACTTGGGGTAGGTACAGTTTCCTTCAACTTTATTCTGATTTATTCTGATTTTTCTTGAATCCTGAATTTATTTGAATTGTTGAGTGAAAAGAAAGGTATCAGGTAAAAGGCTTGAGGACAGGTGTAGTTTTATTCCAAAATTTTCTGATTTTTCCTGAATTTATTTGAACTTTGTAGAATTTATTGAGCATTGTTAGGTGAAACTTAGTCCTGATTTTGCAAGGGTTACTGTAACTCTACAACAGTCCATGTAACAGTGAGGTGAGCAGTGTTAGAGAAAGGAAGTAAATGTGGGAACAGGTGGAAGCACTGAAAAAGAATATTTTTACTGAGTTTTACTGATTTTATTGAGAGATTAGAGCCAAAAAGTCTGCTGAAAAAAGCTTAGGGATGGGTGCAGTTTCATCCAATTTTATTCCAATTTATTTGAATTTTTCCTGAATTTTGTTGAATTTTGTAAAATTTATTAAGTAAAAATTGAGTGAAAAGAGTGTGTGTGATTATAAAGGGACAGTAGTCACTCTAGGATAGGGCTTAGCTAAGTGTCTGATTCATAATCTATTTAGTAGATCTTATCTTATAATACAATATCCATCTACTCCCTTGCCTCTTTATTTATTTTATTTATTCTAATTAAAAAGTGCTATTATTGGAATGTAGCTCACATGACTGTACACAGACCATCTCTTAGAGTATATATAGGAGCCTGTATTGGTAGATTTACCCTTACTCAAATATCACTCTAGCTTTCTATAAGGATGACTAGAGTAGACTCTAGGAGAAACCTCAAGATATATAAATACACTCTGGGATATGTTACAACTCACCTCCAGAAGAAACCCCAAAGAATAGAATAAGGCTCCTAAAGAATGATTTACACTATATATATTGCCTTAGTTATGGACATCTTGGTGATAGAGAAATGAAATAACAAGAATAAACAGAACAGGTCAGAAAGATGAGATCTCCAAGCTGCATTATAGTATGTGCATAATCAAGTAGGTGCTAGGGAGGTAAATCAAATAATAGAAAGCTTATTGTTACAAAAAAGTGACTACTAAATAGTAACATGGAAGTATAACAAAATACCTGTTCAATGAACTACATAAATAACTGGACCCTCATTAGCAAGTAGTCTTATTAATGTCACTCTTTTGGTATAGTAGTAAACCATACAGTATGTGACTACTGGTCCATAGCACAACAGTAACACTTATAAAGATTGATATAAGAGAAACCAATAGAAACCTAGAAAATAAAATGTTTTTAATATCTACTTGAGAGTACTCTCACTGATTTTGGATCTCAAAGGTATACATTCATCTCATGCTATAACACTACCCTTCTCAGTCTAGTCTAGCAGCCTGGCTTGCCATTGGTACAGCAGTACTGCCTAGAACTTCTATGCTCTTGTGTAGGCTCTACTTTAACTGACTATACAGTTGGAAACCTACTCCGAAAACATGTAGTAAGTAATTAAACTCCTAGCTAAGCAAATGTCCAAGTCCTCCTTAAAGTCAAGTATCTCTCAAAAGAAGTTTTATAGAGTTTTATAAAGAAAGAAAAGCAAAAATAAATTTTAAATCACTTAAAGTAGCCTTTTAGCTCTAGAGTAACAGAAGATAAGATAGTAGAGGTCATTCATATGGTGCCACTCTGTACTACTAGAGTATTTTATTAGGATTACAAATCACAGATACAACAAAACAAAAGAACAAAAGAAAACCTCTAAATTCCTAAAGATAGCAAGAGTAGAATGATGAGGAAAGGTCTTATCCAATCATATAGCCATCCTTCTCCATCTTCTTAGTCCTGCTCCTAGTATCCTTCTCCAGTTGGTATGGCTGCTATAAGCTTCTTGATAGTTCAGGAAGAGCAGAGTCAGATATGAGTCTGACTGCTCTTAAGTGCAATGTTTTCATCTTCTTTCTCTTTTATCTTTCTAATCAACTTCTCTTGTTTATACTTCTACCTTTCTACTTCCATACTCATACTTCTCTCCTCCAAATCTTCTTCTAGTATGTCTGCAATGTTCTCTCAAGAGATTGCTCTTTCCAATTCTATTTATAGGTAACTATCAAGACTAATGGCCCTGATCTAATGGTAACCTTACTTTTTCTAGAGGTTGATGGTCACTGAGACATAACATTATTATAATAGAAAGCAAGCTCTCTAAGGTTCTATTCACTCTCAAAAGTACTTCTAGAGAGAAGTTCTGTTATAAATATGTTATGAAATTCTCTGGACTGTTCCCATGAGGTTTAGATAGTGGTGGTTACAGCCACTACTCTGCTACTCAAGTAGTATATATGAGTTCATGACTGGATGTCTAGTAGTTATATTTGGAGAGTCAAACTCACTTCTTGAGCTAAATTATAGTATAGTTTTATAACAAATGTCATAAATATTGCCTAAAAAGGCTGCCTGGTATGACATTAGCTGTTAGGGATAGAAGTTCAGGAGTAGACAACTGATTAAACCTGGAGTAATGCTTATTTAATTAGTTGTTAGAGTTACTTTGGCTTGTTGCCACTAGTATATCAGAAGTAGAGTTTGGTATAGCCCTCTTATACTCCCTGATATAATCTTTGGCCTTTCATCTGATGTTGCCCTTACAGTCATTGAAGAGGGTCTTAGTATAAGTATTATATACCAAAAATTTGGTATTAATTAATTTTAATTTTCTTTATAATTTCTGCTTCTGAACTCCTAATTTGTCTACTCCTATAGGATCATAATATAGACCAAATGCTTGTATACCAGCTCCTATTCTGGGATTTGTATAAGTACTTTACCAGTACATTATAATTCTCTAGTTTGTAGATTAAAGTCATAAAATTACTTTCCTCATAGTCTTGTAGTGCTTTTCTCTCTTGCTATATACCTCTTAACTGTAAGAGAACCCTACCAATGCCACCCCTAGAATGCTAGACTTATATCCTAGAGTGACCCTGTACCTAATTAAATATTACATAGTAATATTTAATTCCTCTTAGCTTAACTTAGACATTCCTGACTCTAACTAATAGAACTATAGGATCAGAAATGTCTCAGCTATAGTAGTATATATATTGTAGAGTATACCCCAGAAACCTTATCCTAAACTCTAAGGATTCTCCTAAAGGTGATTTGTAACATACTTAGAAGTTGTAATATTACTAAGGATTCTCCTGGAGCTATTAAGTCTATACTCAAAATGAAGAAAGGTCTAGACTTGACCATAACTAAGTGTTGAGTCACCTTCTGTACTGGCCTACTGAGTCTGATTATAAGAGAGAGAGAGGTTTTTAGAGCAATAGAAGGAAATCTCAAGAAGACTAAGTTGATAATGAAACTAAAGTCTAATATTATATTAATTTTACCTTAAGTATATGAACTCTGTGATAGGGTTCTAACTGGTCCATGCTTGAAAAGAATTCTGTGGGGTCTAAGCTGAAGTGAGTATACCTGACTGTTAGTACCATATCATATAGTATTATGAGATCATAACAGAAGCTTACTCTACTTTAGTCACTCTTATATTAATTTTGTTACTCCTAAATTACCTCTTCTTTAGACAATATTCTACTACTCTAAAATATGCAACCATACAAGCAATAGGAGATTGAGACATAGTATATAAGCTGTGACCAAGGTTATTCTAATTCTTTGTTATTACTACATTTTCTTTAGACCAGCTATAAAACCATAGAACCAAAGAGTAATATTTTTCATTTTACTCACTAGCATGTTCCATTCTTCAATTTTATCTTTTGCATTACTTTCCAGAACATAAAGTACACATTCACTGTATATTCACTATAAGGGCAACCAGAGCAGAGTAAACTCCAGAAGAATCCTTAGCTAATATTGTACTTTTATATTATGTTACAACTCATCTCTAGAAAAATCCTTAGTATTACAAATGGCTACTTACTGATTTGTGAGTTAATGATTTAATAATCAAAAGGCTCAAAAAAGCAAAGTTTGGACAGTAACAAAAGATATTATTAAGTTTGAGGTTTATCCTCAGATATACAGTCCTTAAATACATGATTGTAGTGGTCTGTGTACCAGAACAGCCTACCAGATAATCACTACCTATTGTTCTACATATAGGAATACTATTGTTCTTGAAATAGAAATAACCTAACCATTTTAGAATAGTTCTTTGTTCTATTCAAGAACAAATGATAATTTATGGGTAAAGATCAGTGTTATATGCAAATATTGAGGATCTTGTATTTCTATAGGATCTTATTGCCTCAGGGTCTATTTATGGCTCAAAGAAGCACATTGAAGAGAGCTTCACAATAGTTATTGAAGCAAACAATTATATCAAGCAGTTCCTGAGATATTAGCAATTTAGTATATAGTAACTTGGTGATTGCCAACTGATCTGCTAATAACTCAGTGAATACTGATTGCTTTAAGACGTTTTTGGTGCCATTTGAAAGGTTTTCTTAAGGGCTTTCAGTGGTCATTTAGATCATCAAAATTGGTTAGGTATTCCTAGAGTTATGGTCTAAATGAAGTTTGTGATACTTAAAGTTTAGAATAAGGCTCCTAGGGATATACTCTACAATATATACTGTTTTTTTCTGTTTGTCCCTGATCCTACAGTCCTATCTGGTAGGGTTAGAAATTGCCAAGTTGAACTAGGAGAATTAAATATTATATAGTAATATTTAATTAAGCATAGAATTGTTTCAGGATCTGAGTTTAGTATTCTTGTCACAAAAAAGTGATTACTAAATAGTGACATGGAGGTATAACAAAATACCTATTCAAAGAACTACATAAATAGCTAGACTCTCATTAGCAAGTAACCTTGCTAATGTCATCCTTTTGGTGTAGTGGTAAACCATACAGTATATGACTACTGGTCCATAGTACAACTATAACAATTCTAAAGATGGTGTTGGTAGGATCCTCATATATTCATAGTAATTTCTAGTATATTTTTAACCATTCCCATACTACTATCTCCTTCTATTTAATAGCAAGTATTCATGCTACTCACACTATAGACCCACCACTATTCACTTTTGTGCTTAACTACAACATATAGTCCATATTTCTATTACAAACTTTATTTAGACTATAACTCTAGAAATACTCAACTGATTTTAATGATCTTAGTAGCTATGGAAAGCTTTTAAGAAGATCTTTTCAGAAATACCAAAAATATCTCAAAGCAATTAGTATTAACTGAGTTATTAGCAGATGAGTTAGTGATTATCAAATCACTGAATACTAAATTGCTGATATCTCAGGAACTACTTAACATAATTGTTTTTTTCAATGTTTGTTGTGAAGCTCTCTTGAATGTACTTCTTTTGGCTATAAATAGACCCTAAGATAATAAGATCCCATAGAAATACAAGGTCCTTAATACTTGTATATGATATTGATCTATAAGAGGACTATACCAAAGTCTACTCCTGACATACTAGTAATAACAAGCCAGAGTAACTCTGATAACTAATTAAATAACAGTTACTCTAGGTTTAATTAGTTGCCTCCTCCTAAACTTCTATCCTTGATAGCTAAGATGTTTGTAACTAGAGAACCAGTATATATAGTGTAGATTATCTTCCAGAAGCCTTATTCTATTCTCTGAGGTTTTTCCTGGAGGTAAGTTGTAATGTACTCTGGAGTATATTTATAAACTGAGGTTTCTCCTGGAGTCACTCTGCTCTAGTCACCCTTATATGATCTATTACCTATAAATTATCATTTGTTCTTGAATAGAACAAAGGACTGCTCTAAGATAGTTAGGTTATCTTTATTTCAAGAACAATAGCACTCTGATATATAGAACAATAGGTAGTGGTCATGTAGTAGACTATTCTGGTGCATAAACTACCTAAGAACTCTATATCTGAAGATAAACCTCAAACTTAACAATATCTTTTGCTGCTTATTTAACTTCACTTTTTTAAGTCTTTTGATTACCAAATCAGCAAATCACAAATTAGTAAGTGGTCATTTGTGATAATCACTATGCACTAACCTTTACTCTACTATCTTCTAGGAGCTTGCTATTAATAGATAACTATCTAACAATATTATAGAAAACTAGTAAAATTGTAGCAACTTAGCCTAAGATGACTTAATTATACTTCAAGTCCAAGTTGACAAGAAGAACTCAATAGAGTTTCTATTGTTATGAGTTAGCTCCAAAGAAGGAAAACATCTTTTGTATATTTATCAACTTGATGGAGAATCTCCAGAAATATAATGTAGAGAAGATATAAATAGTGTAGAACAATATTATATAAGATCTATATAGTTATTAGTCATAGTCTTGTGACTATAGAAAATAAGTGTACAGACTATGGGATATTTGTATAAGTACTAGTAAAAATCCAATAGAGAACTCTATTAAGTTTTTCCCTTTTAATTGTCACTAGTTGAGGTTAGAGCTTCAGTTCTAAGTCTATATCTTAGTATTAGAACTTAATAACTCTAGACAACCCCTTATCTTGAGGCCTTGTCAACACTTACTCTCATCATCATTCTCACTAGTAAGTATAGTACTTACAAGCTTTTTGAAAGCTGGATCTTAGACATAAAGAGAACTTTGCAGTCAGTTAGAGACTGTAGATAAAGAACTTGGACAATACCAGTGTTCTTGCTTTAAGATCTAATCTTGCTTTCTAGTGTTGTTATATACTCCCTTTTTACTATTTGTTCTATGCTACAGATGCATTGTTATCTGTCTACACAGAGAAATGATAGTAAAGCTGTTAAGACTCTAGACCACAAGGGTGAATATACATTTCAACCTTGAGTTTATGTCAAGACTTGATATCTCTTTGCCCTTCTACAAAGAGTCCAGTTAAGGTTTTCAGAAGAGTTATATCAAAAGAATGAATATTGAGACTTTTAATTATACTTTACAAGTTAGTCCTAAGACTGGAGGGAATATAGGGTTCCAAAAGAAGTAAGTTTTCAGATAAACCACAAAAAGAGAAAACTTGCTATTTCTTTCTCTTTCTAGATTGTATTTATCCTAACTAGTAATATTACAGAAACTACTATCCTAAGTACTAGTAAGTAACAGTGAGTGACTAGTTGAGTCAGAGTCTATAAATGGGTTAGTCCAAGGTTTCCCCATTTATTCTAAAGTTTATAACTATTATAAAATTTGTTTATAATTACCCCAAGATTTATCCAATATTTCTCCTACAGTCCAATATCTATAATTAGTCTAGTCAAGTCTAAAGTCCAACCTAATCTTGATATGCTAATATATTATTTATTGTATTATTTGTCTTTTTTATCTTTTATCGCTATTATCTTTTCTACCATCTACTTATTATTAGTCTAGGGCTGATAATAGTCATAGTCCCAGTGTAATTCCATAACAAAAGCTCTTAAAGCTCCATCTAGATCAGAGGTTTTTTTCTTAGGGATAATAGTTGTTTTACTCTTAGTAGCTAGAAGTAGACTATTTAACCAAGAGATCTATATATTCTTAGAGAAAAAAAAAGTATTGCTATTGCCATTGCCATCCATATCTTAACAACAGTAACTTAAGGAACTATATACTCCTATCCTATTCTGAGAAAAGCAATTGCTTACTCTCATCACTGGCCTACAACAGCAAGTGAATATATTGTTATATCAGTAAAAAGGAAGTAGAGTAGAAATAGCAAAGCTTTCTCTATTTGGGGAAAAGATAGAGAAAGTAAGCATATTTATCAATGTAGCTCAATTATATTTGAGTATAAAGATGACAGGAGAACCAAAGACAACAAAGATAGCCTAGATGCTATCTTATGTACAGGAAGGAGTAGCAGAGGTATGGAAGGATAACTTGTTAGATAAATTATCAAAGAGGGAGTCAGGGATAGAGACAGTGGAGGAGTTATTCACAAAAATAAGAAATAAATTTAGAGAAACAGCAAAGGAGAAACAAAAGATAGAGCAACTAAGAACAATTGAGCAGGGAGAGAAAACCTATGATAAGTATATCCAGGAGTTTAAGAAAGTGGTATAAGAAAGTGGCTATGAAGGACAGTCCTTTATAGAAGAGTTCAAAAGAGAGTTGAACAGAGCAATCAAGAGAAAGCTAGTAGAAGCAGAAATTTTCCCTAGTATAATAGAGGAGTGGCAAGAAAGGTCAGTGAGATTAAATAGAAATCAAAGGCAGAGTAGAGTGGAAAAAAGGATGTTAGGGAGGAATATGGTAATAGAGATAAAAGAAAATACAAAAATAAGATAACAGGTTAAAGAGACAGAATCTCCAAACTGTTTCATAGTTGTATATAGACAAGTAGATATAGGAAAGATAAATTAGAAGAGAAAGAGCTCATAAACAATAATAAATAGTCAAAGGCACAGTAGAAACTAGAGAAATATAGTATTTTTAGTATTCTTTCAAGCAAGCTCTAGTTGATTGTAGATCTTAAAGGTACATGTTTGTCTTACACTGTAACACTACTCTTCTTAAACTAGTTTAGCAGCCTAGCTTGCCATTAATACAGCAGCACTGCCTAGAACTCCCATATCCTTATATAGGCTCTATTTCAACTAACTATACAATATCATAGTAATGTCTGTTTAACTATATAAAGATATTGTGATATTATTGGTTAGTATTCATGTGATTGTACATAAACCACCTGTTGTAGTATATATAACAGCCTATATGGGTAGATCTATCTTTACTCAAATATCACACTAGCTTCTGGAACTCTTATCTAGCTTATTAGGCAATGCCTCTAAGTATTTCCTTTACAGCTGGAGGTCTAGTAGTTATAATCAAAGAGTTACTTTTGTTGCTTAAGCTGAATATAGTATAATTTTCTTAACAAATATTATATATTTTGCCTAAAAAGGCTGTCTGGTGTGATAGTAGTATATTGTTATGAGAGCCCCAAAAGGGGAATAGTTTTCTGAGCATTTAAACACTTGATCCAAAACCTTAAGATGTACAATAGGGTCAAGATATAAATAGTGTAGGAACTAAGGTCACATGACAAGATCAAGTGATCACAGAATATTCTGGAAGAACATGTGATTGTGGACTAATAGTATAGCTACTATAAAAAGTAGTATAAGTAGGAGTCCAATCCAACAAAGAACTCCATTGAGTTCTTCTTGAATATCTATCTAGGGTGATTACTAAGGACATTTACTGTCTATTGATAACATAAGAACTTGATTCCCATTGTTGACCCTGCATCTTGCAGCCTCAACATTCTTATCTCCACTTACTTTCTTATTATCCTTGCTAACGAGCACAGCACTCAAAGGCATCTTGGATAGCAGGCCCTAGCTGTAAAGAGGGCTTCACTGTCAGTTAGGGACAGTGGGTAGATGGTCTGGACAAAGCTTATGTCCCTGCCTGAGACCTAACCTCTATATTGAGTAGGCTTGTAACTAGTTTTTCACTATCAGCTCCGTGCTACTGATCTATTGTGACCAGTCTATACAAGGGAATAACGGCAATCTCTTAAAGGCCTATCTAGCTTAGGGATTCCCTTCTTAGAGATAGTACTGTTTTACCCTTCTTAGTCAGTAGTTAGTCATAAGTACAGACAAAGAAGATCATTCATTCTTCTATGAGGAATTATCACTATCCCTATCATCATTATTACCATTGCCATTGCTATTGCATATATCTTGCCAACAATAACAGCAACAGAGGGAACCCTCTTTGATGCCCACCCCCTACCAAACCAGAGAGGAGCAACTCCTTACTATAATTGTAACCCTGTAGCAGCAGGTTAATACCATGCTCCTTTAGCAACAGGGGAGCAGAGTAGAGGTTACAAGACCTCAAGTTTTCAGTGGAAAGATGGAGAAGATGAGTGTGTTTATTAATGCAGTTCACCTATATATTAGAATAAAGATGACAGAAGAGGTAGCAATGATCTAGATGGCCTAGGTGTTGTCATATGTACAGGGAGGAATAGCAGAGGCGTAGAAGGATAACTTGCTGGACAAGCTGGCCAAGAAAGAGTTAGAAGTGAAATCGGTGGAACAACTGTTTACAAAAATAAGAAACAACTTTGGGGAGACATCAGAGGAAGAGAGGAAAATAGAACAGCTGAGAACAATTGAGCAGAGAGGGAAGACCTATGACGAGTATGTGCAGGAATTCAAAAAAGTCACTAGAGGGAGCAGCTATGAAGGAAGACCCCTCATTGAAGAATTTAAAAGAGGATTAAATGGGAGTATTAGGAGGAAGTTGGCAGAAGCAGAAGAGCTGCCGACCACCATTGAAGAATAGCAAGAAAAAGCAGTGAGATTGGATAGAAATTAGAGACAAAGCAGAATGGAAAAGATGTTGGGAAGAAATATGGTGTGTCCAGGGGGAAATGCACAGCCTAGGGGAGACTATGGAGGAGGATTGTATGGGGGAAGAGAGAGGCAAATAACATGGAGAATAGAAAAAGGGTACAAAGGAGAAGGAGAAGGAAATACATTCAATAGAGAGAGAACTCAAATAGGTCCAAGAAGAGACCTAAATGCAATAGATATAGACAGGGGAAAAAGAGGGGACAGGATGTGCTATATGTATAGGAAGTAGGGCTATATAGCCAAAAATTGTTAAGAAAGGTATAAAGGAAGGATAGTGAAAACGCTACAGGAGTCAGCAAAAAAAAATAGAGAACAGTAAGCTCTTGGCTGGCCTCCAATAACCTGTACAGTGTATTGTGCCCAGAAAAGCTAGGAAATAAATTAAATTGCACCAATACAACTAAGAGAGTAAGAGATATATGGCATATTCTACAGCTGCTAAGAGAAGTCTGGATGAAGGTAGAGCTAGAGAAGCTAGAAAGCCATGAAGGGGTAGCAGTAAGGGTACTGCTAGACAGCGGGGCAACAGACTTATTCATGGATACAACCTTTGCCTGAGAAAAGGGATTTAAAATAGAGAAGCTAAAGAAACCTCTGTTAGTTAGAAATGTGGATGGAACAGTAAATGTAGAGGGAGCCATAATACACCAGATAGAGTGCAATATGTTCTTTAAAGGACATATAGAGAGGGCAAGGATGGATGTATATAATTTAGAAAAAACAAAGGTGATACTGGAAATGTCATAGCTAGCAGTCCATAACCTAGAGATAGATTGGGAAAAAAGGGAAGTAAAAATAATATGTTACCTGCCTATATGTGGAAGGAGAAAGCAAAAAGAGAAGGAGAAAAAAGTAAAGAAGGTGGAAAAGAATGAGGACAAAGAAACGTTGAAAAGATTAGTACCTAAAAAGTTTTGAAAGTGGAAGAGGATATTTGGAAAAAAGGAGTCGGAGAAAATGCTAGTGCAAAAGACCTGGGACCATGCCATAGAATTGAAAGAGAGATTTATACCAAAAAAGAGAAAGATATACTTATTGTTGAGGGAGAAAAGGAAAGAAGTACAGGTATTCGTGAAGAATCAGTTGAGGAAAGAATATATCTAACCTTCCAAGTCATCCCAAATGTCACCAGTACACTTTGTAGCAAAAAAGGATGGTATATAAAGAATGGCACAAGACTATTGACATATAAATCAGTAGACGATAAAGAATGGGTATCCTTTACCCTTCATCATAGATATACTAAATAAAGTAGAAAAGAAGAAGGTGTTCATGAAGCTAGACCTGAGGTGGGGATACAATAACATCAGGATCAAAGAGGAAGACAAATAGAAGGCAGCGTTTACAATGCATATTAGGGCTTATAAACCTATAGTCATGTATTTTGGGTTAACAAACTCTTCTACTACCTTCCAAACAATAATGAATGACCTGTTCCACAATCTCATAAACTAAGGAGATACAGTAACATTTATCAATGACATCTTAGTAGCCATAGATACAGAAGAGGGACACAATAAACTGGTGGAGGAGGTGTTAAAAAGACTAGAGGAGAATGACCTGTTTGTAAAGCCAGAAAAATGCAAGTAGAAAGTAGGAGAAATAGAGTTCTTGGGAGTAGTAATCAGGCCAAAGAGAGTAGAAATGCAGAAAGAGAAGGTAGAGGGAGTCCTGAACTGGCCAGTACCTAGAAATGTCAAAGAAGTACAAAAGTTCCTAGGCCTCGTCAACTACTACAGGAGGTTTATAAAAGACTTTGCTAGAATAGCAGCACTATTACATATGCTGGTCAGGAAAGAGCAGAAATGAAAGTGGGAGAAGAAACAGGAGGAAGTGTTTGAGAGACTTAAGACAGTATTCACCACAGAACCCATCCTGGCTATCTTAGAAATTGATAGAGAGATGAGAGTAGAAGCAGATGCCTCAGACTATGCAATAGGGGGAGTGCTGTCAATGAAGTGTGAGGATGAGAAGTAGAGGCCAGTAGCCTTCATCTCTAAGTCACTAAATGCTACAGAGCAAAACTACAAAATTCACAATAAAGATATGCTAGCAGTTATTAGGCGTCTAGAAGCATAGAGACACTATTTGGAGGGAGAAAACTTGAATTTGAAATCTGGACAGACTATAAAAATCTCCAGTATTTTATGACAAGCCAAAAATTAAACCGGAGACAAGCAAGATGGGCCCTATATCTATCACAATTTAATTTTGCATTAAAACACATTCCAGGAAAGAGCATAGGAAAGGCAGACAGATTGAGCAGGAAACCAGACTGGTAAGAGAGAGTGAAAAAGGATAACAAGAACCAGAAGTTAATAAAGCTAGAATGGATTAGAGGAGCAGAAACAATAATAGAGGAAGGAAACTTAAAGAAAAGAATCAAAAGAGTATAGGAAAGAGATGAAAAGGTAGTAAAAGTGGTAGAAGAGATAAAGAAAGCAGGGATAAAGACATTGAAAGATAAAGAATGGGAAATAGAAGATAGAATAGTAATAAAGGAAGGAAAGATATACATGCCAGAAGAAGAACTCAGGGGGGAAATAATACAATTATACTATAATACCCCAGTAGGAGAGCATAAAGGAAGATGGAAGATAACAGAATTGGTTGCCAGAAATTACTGGTGGCCAGGAGTAACAAAGGAGGTGGGACAATATATAGATGGATGCAATGCTTGTCAAAGATACAAGAATCGAAGCAAAGTACCAGTGGGAAAGCTGATGCCCAATGCAATTCCAGAAAAACCATGGAGCCATATCTTGGCAGATTTTATCACCAAACTGCCATTAGTCCAGGGATACAATGCTATCTTAGTAGTATACGACTGCTTCAGTAAAATGGTACATTTTATAGCAACAACAGAGAAAACATTGGTAGAAGGACTTACAAAGTTGTTTCAAGATCATGTATGGAAGTTGCATGGGCTTCCAGAAAACATCATATTAGATAGAGAAATACAGTTTGCAGTGAAAATGATGAAAGAGCTAAATAACTTGTTGGAAATCAGACAAAACTCTCGACAGCCTATTACCCTCAAACAAATGGGCAGATGAAAAGAATAAACCAGGAGTTAGAATAATACCTGAGGATCTTTATCAACCATAGACAAGAGTAGTGGCCAGATTGATTAAGAACAGTAGAATTCATGTACAATAACAAAATTCACACGGCAACAAAAATATTGCCATTCAAAGCAAACTATGGTCAAGATCTAAGAATAGGATTTGAGGGGAGAAGAAAAGAGAAGTATGAAGTGATAGGAAAATTTGTAGAAAGAATAAAGAAAATCCAGGAGAAAGCAAAAGCAGTGCTGGAAAAAGTACAGGAGGAAATGAAGAAGTTCACAAACAGAAAGTTAGAGGAGGGAGAGGAATACAGGGTAGGGGACTTAGTATTGCTAAGTACAAAGGACTTAAAATGGCAGATAAAAGGGAGAAGATCAGGGAAGTTAATAGAGCATTTTGTGGGCCCCTACAAAGTCAAGAGAATTGTCTCTAGTAACATGATAGAATTAGAACTACCTAAGTCTATTAAAATACACCCTGTAGTTAACGTAAGTAGAGTATGGCTCTATAAACTACAGGTAGAGGAACAGAAGAAGATACCACCAAAACCGCTTATTATTGAGGGACAGGAGGAATTTGAGATAGAAAAAATCATAAACAAAAGAATGATTAGAGGAAAGGAAATGTTTCTGGTAAGGTAGAAAGGATACATAGTAGAAGAAGATACTTGGGAGAATAGGAAAAACTTGGAAAACACAAAAAAGTTGGTAAAAGAGTTTGAGAGGAAATATAGGAAAGAAGTTGAGGAACTAAGGTAACAGAAGCTGGAAGAAGAAGAGAAGGAATATAGTTGGGAATTACTAAGGGAGTTTATGGCAAAATTGTTATATAGCTGGGAAAAAAAAAGGTATGAAAGAGAAAGGGAAAAGAGATGGGACGAGAACTGAAATCAATGGAAAAATTCCTCAGGATAAGGAAACTTGAAGGGGGGGCTATATTATAAGAGCCCTAAAAGGAGAATAGTTTCCTGAGTATTTAAACACTTGATCCAAAATCTCAAGATGTATAATGGGGTCAAGATATAAATAGTGTGGGAACTAAGATTACATGATGAGGTCAAGTGATCACAGAATATTCTGGAAGAACATGTAATCATAGACTAATAGTACAGCTACTTTCAAAAGTAGTATAAGTAGGAGTCCAATTCAATAAAGAACTCCATTGAGTTCTTCTTGAACATCTATCTAGGGTGATCACTAAGGATATTCACTGTCTATCAATAACATATATCTACAGAAAAATATGCAGTAGAGAAAAGGATTTGGTAGAGGATCATATAAAGGAAAAAAAAGATAGGTTATATGGAGAACAGGGGGTCAGAATCAGAAGAGAGAATATTAGAACAAAGGAAACTAGTATAGGGAAACAAAAACTAGACCAGGACCAATAGCAGTAGATGAAGAAGCAAAAAGGGAAGAATATTGAATTTGCTTCAACTATGGGAGATTCAGGTGTATAGCTTGGGATTGTAGAAGTAGAAGACAGGGAGTTGGGGAGAAAAGGAAAATTGATCAGAGAGGCAAGTTATCAAAGAAAATGGAGGTTAGTAAGCTTCTAGCTGCCCTTCTATAATAAGTACAATGTTTTGAAATATGTAAAATTGGACAATAGATCAAGTACCCAAAACATTGAGGGAGTAAAAGATGTAAGAAGAATAATAAAACCACTAAGAGAAGTATGGATACAAGTAGAGGTAGAGAAAATAGATACTTATGAAGGGATATTTGTTAAAGCATTATTAGATAGTAGAGCAACAGAGTTATTTGCAAATAAAAGGTTTGTGAAGAAATGGGGATTTAAGAAGAAGAAATTGGCAAGGCTAATCCAGATCAGAAATGTAGATAGAACAAACAATAGTGAAGGAATGGTAATGTATAAAATAGAATACAACTTGTATTACAAGAGATATATAGAATGAGTAAAGATAGATGTATGTGACTTGGGAAGGATAGAGGTAATCTTAGAGATGCTATAGCTAGTAATACACAACTCCAAAATTGACTGGAAGAAGATAAAGGTAAAAATAACAAGATGTCCACCCTTGTGTGGAAGAAACCAGAAAATAGAAAAAAGCAAAAGAAAGAAGCAAGTGAGAAAGAGAGAAAAGCTAAACAATAAAAGGATGCAAAAGGAAGTTGTATACTAAAATAGACAATAAGGTACAGTACCAGCTTCCAATCACATGCTAAAGGTTTGAGGGGATAAAGCAGAAGTGGAGGAATAAAAAAGGGTATCAGAAGTTATACACAGCTTTATATAAGTTTTATAATTATTTGGTGTAAAACAAGTATGAGGTCATTTTAGATCCATATTGCATATTCTTTCTAAGATGTCAATCTTTATACACTATGACAAAAGCTCTGGAAAATACAGTTAGTTGATTCCTCTGGACCCTCCACACTCAGTTGCTCTCTTGTCTGCACCCCCAACACCAAACCTTACAGATGTGATACAATCCAAGTATGCACCTAGCTGAGCTTTCCCAGCTTGCCGTCCTCTCTAAAGCCTGTCTGAGATGAGTTTACAACTTGGTTCTAGATTGAGTCTTGGTATATTCCATGTTCTGTTCCTGACACTATACTAGTTTCAAAAGTTGTCACTCAAGATATACTGCATTAAATAATTCCAGAAGCAGTGGAGATAGAGGCATGTACTAAGATGAGTTCCTGTTGCTATTCTATCTGCTTCTAGAACTATATTAATTGATACAAATTATAGAGACTCAATAAAATAAAATGATAAAGGAAATTATTATTACTTTTGATAGTATCCCAATTTTCCTCTTGTGCCAAGTCCTCTAATTTCTAAGATGATGCATTCCTCTTCTAGAGCCTTTCTATTAAAGATGACACATACTTGAGATGTCTTTTTTCTTTTTCCTTTCTAGTTTATCTATCCTATCTCCTTCTAGACTTAGTTAGCTGTTTACTACTCTATCAGGTATCTAATAATATTCACTTGACACATGGCACCCTCCCAAGTGGCAACTCACATATTCTATCTGAAAATAGAGTAGTACTGATAAGATCAATGCTTATTTCTAAGTACTATCTCTGGTTTTAAGTTTGTCCTTTTTGACCTTTCAATATAAACTAGAGACTCTGCTGCCATATCAAACTGTGGTTATCCACAAGTGGTTCTAGATTGTAGTTCTAATAGAAATATCTCTTTAGCCTGGTACCAGCTTACCATTCTTGTCTCTCAAGTCTTAGTAATAAGCTTTGTCTACCTTAAGTGTTGTTCTAAACTAGTTATCAATCTTACTCTTGCCTAAAGACATATATATAATAGGTTCTAGAGCAAATTTTCTTTATGAATCTGTTAGTATAAAGTGTATTAAATGTTACTTTTTATGCAAAATTTGCTTGTGGTATAATAATAAGGAAGTTGTAAGAGAATTAGCACTAAAAAGATTTTAGAGATAAAAGAAAGTATTTAGAAAAGTAGAGTCAGAGTAAATGCCAGTGCAAAAGGCCTAGGATTATGCAATCAAGTTAAAAAAGAAATTTGTGCCAAAAAAGAGAAAAGTATATACATTGTCAAGAGAAGTATAGGAGAAAATGCAGGTATTTGTAGAGGATCAGCTATGTAAAGGATACATTTGACTATCAAAGTTATCACAGACATCTCCAGTCCATTTTGTGGCCAAAAAGAATAAAAAGTATAAGGGTGATTGGAGCAGAGCTTCTAGGAGAATCCTCAGATTATAAATATACTCCAGAGTATATTACAACTCACCTTCTAGGAGAATCCTTAGAGAATAGGATAAAGCTCCTGGAAAGGTACTCTATACTATATATACAAGTCCCCCTAGCTACAGAACATTCTAAAGGTTAGGATCAGGAATACAGAAGTAGACAACTAATTAAATATTATGTAATTATTATTTAATTAGTATAGAGTTACTCTGGTGGGCTACTACTAGTACATTAGGAATGCAACTTAGTGTAGTCTTCTTACATTTATCCCTCTAAGGTTGCTGTGTCTTAAAGCAATAGGTCTAGGATGGAAAGATTGTATTAAACTCAGTCTAGTAGATATATCTAGAAGCTCCTAGGTATCTGTAGTGGAAGTTTGCCACAAGGTCAGATACAGAAACTTCAGAGGTAGACTTCTAGAAGTTGTGTTCATAGCCATATCCCTTTTATTTAATGAGATATTAAAAATATCTCCAGTGCTAGTGACTGTCGAGAATTTCTTCTACCTTTTACTTTTTCTTTCTGTCAATGACTATGAAGGATGGTGGAGGCTTTGCTCTTCAACTAGGTATAGGATTTTTGGAGATGGCTGTCAGTTTTACTACGTTAAAGACTAGATGGAGTTACTTTATGGAATATGGCAGCTTTAGATGGTATACCATAGATCCTACTTGCCTTTTTACTGTGAATGGACCTAGTCTTCAATACAATAGTTTTATGGATGGCTAGATAGTACAAATATTAAAGGTATCTAGGAATACTCTGTTGCTAGGTTTAAATACAGAGACCGGAGATCTTCTTTAGTTGTAGTATCTTGCCATATCTTTCTGGACCTTGTATATTGCTGACTTTGTCTCTTTAGCTGCTGCCTTCATCTAATCTATAAACCTGTTTACTATTTCTAGGCTGGAGAAGGGTTGTCTAGGTTCAAAGCCCATGTGAGAGACTTGTCTGGTATCTAACAGGAATAGTGTTTATTAGGTAGAGAAGTGAACATAGTTGTTATACTGGAACTCTGTTGCCTCTTATTTACAAAGACTTATAGATATTGATTCAGTTCCTGATTTACATATTCCATTTGTCTGTCCATCTGTAGATACCATATAGTAAAAGAGACTAGTTTGATTTCAAGTAATCAATAGAGCTCTCTGGTAAAGAGGACTACAAACTGGGGGCTCTAGTCTAAAACAACTCTCTAGAAAAGCCTATGTAGTTTCCAGACATAGTAGAGGAAGAGCTCTGCTGCCTTTTCCATAGTTATTATTGTATGTATTAGAAGGAAGTAAGTTCTTTTTGACACCGAGTCTATTACTGTTATTATAGCATTGAATCCAGAAAAGGTAGGGAGTTCAACTACAAAGTCTATGCTAAGGGTGTTCTACTATTCTGCCAGGATTTACAGTAGATAGAGCTCTTCTATTGGAGAAGATCTTGCTGGTTTGGTCTAGAGACAAAAATCATAGGTACTTATATACTGTTCTATGTACCTCAATATCTAAGACCACCAGTAGTTCTAGGAGATAAGTTCTAGGGTCTTCCAGCATCTAAGGTATTCAGTGATCTGGATATCATGGCATAAGGTAACAATACATCTTCTCAAGTCTAGGTTCTAAGAGATGTATATCTTTTTCTAAAAACAAAGTAGACTATCTATGTTTGACTACTCTGTTGAGTACACTGCTTTGTTAGTTAACTGCCAGAGTTCCTATGCTGCCTTTGCCATAGGCTCTTTCTGGTCTCCAGTCCAGTTGCCATGCTGTATTTCAAAAAGCAGGTTCTCTTTAAGGCCTTTAAGTTTTACCTCTTCCAGAGTATAGACTACTAGAAGCTCGAGGCAAAGGAAGACAATATTTTTATTATCAGAAGATCTATCTCTATGGTCTGAGTATCTGGACAAGATGTTCAGTTTCTCTATTAAGTGTCCCAGGTAGTAAACCAAGGAGAAATCAAACCTTACCAGATATAGGGACCAGTAAGCCTGTCAGTACTTGAGCTTTTTTGCTATCATAAAGTACTCCAAATTCTTGTGGTCTATCCAGATCTCTACCAGGTGTCTTGCTCCTTCTAGAAAGTGCCTCTATTTCTCCAATGTGCAGATGATAGCCAACATCTCCTTGTTATGGATCTTGTAATTTCTTTCTACTGGAGATAATGACTTGTTGTAGAAGACAATAGAATGCTACTTCCTATCTTCTGGAGATAGTTGCAATAGAACTGCTCCAGTTGTGTAGTCTGAGCTATCCACCTTAATATAGTGTTATACTGCCAATGAATTTTCTGTGGAAATATAACATAGAATATACTTTATACTTCTGAATTCAGTATCTGAGTTTATCCTAGAAATCTCCTACAAGCCCTTAGATGTATAAAAGACCACCAAAGATCACTTCTACCAGACAGTCACCAAGCTATCACTTGCTTAATAGTATATACCTTGGAAGGCAAGACTAATAAGCTAGCATCATGTTTTAGAGACAGACTATCAATATTGATGCTCTAGAACTCAGAAACTCCATGGGATCTTATTGCCTTGGGTTCTATTTATAGCTGAAAGAAGTGTATTAAAGAGAGCTTTACAATGATCATTGAAGCAAACAATTACATTAAGCAGTTCCTGAGATATCAGTAATTTAGTATATAGTGACTTGGTGATTGCCAACTGATCTGCTGATAACTCAGTGAATACTAATTGCTTTGAGATATTTTTGGTATCTTTTGAAAGGTCTTCTTAATGGCTTTTAGTAGCCATTTAGATTGTTGAAATCAGTCAAGTATTCCCAGAGTTATGGTCCAAATGAAGTTTGTGATAATATAGTAGTAATAGATATAGTAACTTAGCCTGAGGCAACTTAATTATCCTCCTAGCCTGAGTTGACAAGAAGAACTCAATAGAGTTCTTATTTGATTGTGGTACACTACTTATACACTTCTTGTGTTTACTTCTATTTATAAACTCCCATACATCTCTTCTTAGTTGTTTCATCCTACATGTCCACTGATTTCCTAATTAAAAGAAAAGAAAAAGAAAAAGAAAATAAATAATAACTTAGTTGTTTTTGGCTGTGTCATAACACTACCCCCCTCTCAAGATTCCTCGTCCCAAGGATTTTTATAGTTCATAGTATGGGTTGCAAATGTCTTCCATTTTGTTGTCATCTTCTGTCTACTCCTTGGGCTCTGAACTTTCCTGCTGAATTTCTTCTTTTTCCTCTTTTATTGTTTCCATAGTTCTTTGTCCTCTCATTTGTTCTCCTTTCTATTGTTTCCAATTTCTTTCCAGTCTTCTCCAATATTCCTCATCATATTGTTTGTCTGACCACCCAAATAGCTTTTTTGCTATGAATTGCCCTGGCAGTTCTTTCCTTCTAAATGTTCCCTCCTCTCTCTTTTGTCGTCTTATGTCTTCTATGTCTCTTCTGTATTTCTTTTCATACTTCTCTATTGCTTCCTTTGCATTCTTCAAGTTCTCCTTTCCTTCCCAGATATCTGATTCTGCCATAAATCCCTTCTATCATACCAGGTACTTATCCTTCTCTCTAATCCATTACTTATTTAATATTCTCTCAACTTTCCATTTTTCTTCTTCCTTAATTATGACTGGAGCTGGTTGCTCCTTCTTCTGCCCCTCAACTTGTCCTATATATCTATGTATCCTACTAACATTTACTACTAGATGTATTCTGATTGTGCTAGGTAGTTCCAATTCAACTACATTTGCTGATACAATCTTCTTTACTTAATAAGGGCCAACAAATCTCTCCATCAACTTTTTTGTCCTTCTACCAGTCATCTGATATTTCAGATCCTTAGTGCTTAGCATTACCAAGTCTTCTACTTTATATTCATTGACTTCTCCTCTCTTTCTATTTATGTATTTCTTCATCTCCTCTTGTGCTTTTTCCAGTACTGCTTTTGCTTCTTCCTGGATCTCTTTTATTTTTGTCATGAATTTCTCTGCTCCTTTGTATTTTCCCTTCCTCCTCATCTCAAACTCCATTCTAGGATCTTGTTCATAATTTGTCTTGAAAGGCAACACTTTAGTACTTGAGTGTACTTTATTATTGTAGACAAACTCTGCTATTCCTAACCAGTCAGACCACTGCTCCTGCCTGTAGTCAATAAACATCCTTAAGTACTGTTCTAGTTTTTGGTTAACCCTCTCCATCTGTTCATTGGTTTGAGGGTGGAACGCCATTGACAATTTACTCTTGATCTCCAATATCCTATTCAACTTCCTTATTATTCCTGCTGCAAACTGTAGTCCTCTGTCTGAGATAATGCTCTCAGATAACCCATGTAGCTTCTATATGTTGTCTCTAAACAACCTGGCTAGCCCTTCTACTGATATTTTCTCTGTAATAGAGATGAAATGGACCATTTTTGTCAATTGATCTACTACCACTAAGATTAAGTCATATTCTTGTACTATTGGCAGTTTAGTAATAAAATCTGCTAATATATGCATCCAAGGCTTTTCAGGTATTGAATTGGGCATTAATTTCCCTGCTGGCTGTTCTGTGCAGTTTTTGTTTCTTTGACAGTAATTGTATTCTTCCATATATCATTTCACCTCCTTAGTTACTCCTGGCTACCAGAAGTCTTGGGTAACCAACTCCACTGTCTTCCATTGTCCTCCATGTCCTTCCACTAGTATATCGTAATGCAGCCTAATTATTTCTGCTCTTAATATATTGTTTTTAGGTACATACACCTTTCCCTTCTTATATATTATGCTATCTACTTCCTTCCATTCTTTGTCTCTCAGCATCTTTACTTCCACTCATTTTATTTCTTCTACTGCTTTGACTACTTCATCATCTTTTACTTTTGACTTCCTTACTTTCTCTACTCCTTCCATAATTACTTCTACCCTTTCTATTCTTCTGACTTCCAACCACTCAGGTTTTACCAATGTCTTATTCTTATTATCTCTTTCTACTCCTACTTCCCAGTCTGGCCTCCTGCTTAGGCTATCTACCTTTCCCATCTTACTCCCTGGAATATGCTTTAATGTAAAATTGAACCTCGATAGGTACAATACCCATCTGGCTTGTCTTCTATTCAGTTTTTGCACCTTCATGAAGTATTCAAGATTTTTGTGATCTGTCCAGATCTCAAATTTCATCATTGCTCCTTCCAGGAAATGTCTCTATGCTTCCAGACATCTAACTACTGCTAATATTTCTTTGTTGTGAATCTCATAGTTCCTTTTTATATCACTTAGAGATTTAGAAATAAAAGTAACTGGCCTCCACAGCTTGTTAGAACCCTTCATTGATAATACTCTAGTAGTGTAGTTTGAAGCATTTGCCTCTATTCTAAATTCTTTGTCTAGATCTAGGGCTGCTAGTACTGGTCTAGTTATAAAGATCCTTTTGAGCTCATCAAACACTTTCTGCTACTCTTCTTTCCACTGCCACTTTATGTCTTTCCTTGTTAGTACATTCATTGGCCTTGCTACTTAAGTGAAGTTTTTGATAAACCTTCTATAATAGTTAGCGAGACCTAAAAACTTCCTAACATCTTTCACATTCTTTGGCTCTAGCCAACTTAGTACTCTATCTACCTTTTCCTTCTCCATTTCAATCCCGTTGGGTCCTATAACAACTCCCAGAAATCCAATTTTTCATATCTTCTATATATATTTTTCTGGCTTGATATACAAGTCATTTTCTTCCAACCTTTTCAGTACTTCTTCTACGATTTCATCATGCCCTTCTTCTATTTCTATTTCTACTAATACATTATCCACAAAGGCTATTACTTTCTCTTCATTAATCATGTCTCTTAGAATTTTATTCATTATTGCTTGAAATGTGGCTAGTGAATTTGTCATTCCAAAGAACATGACTGTTGGCTCAAAGGACCCCATATAGGTCATGAACGCTCCCTTCCACTTATCTCTTTCCTTAATCCTTACATTGTTGAACCCCCATCAAAGATCCATTTTTGTGAATACTTGTTTACCCCCTATATTGTCAATTAAGTCCGTGATTAATGGAAGTGGGTAGTTATTCTTTACTGTTTGGTCATTTAAGTTGTAGTAGTCTATTACCATCCTCTTACTCCTATCTTTCTTGTCTACAAAGAATACTGGTAATGTCTGAGAGGATTCTAAGGGGATTTTGATGGTCTAATGTATCCCTTTCTCAGTTGGTCATTTATAAAGTTCTGAACTTCTTCCCTTTTGTTTTTGGATAAAGAATAAATTCTTCCCTTTCATGGTTTAAATGTTTCTTTGAGATCTATGGTATGATCCTAGATTTTTCTTGTTGGCATTCTTTCTGACTCCACCTTCCCAAACACCTTCTTCCATTTTAGGAATCTCTTTAGGACTATCTCCTCAATCTTCTTATGATCCACTTCAATCTCCTCATCTCTTCTCCAGTCCTTTTTATCCTTCATTGCCCATCTCACTATCTTCTCTTCTTCTAGTGTAACTACTCTTTTTCCTTTCTTCACTTTCTGCCCCTTTTCCAATTTTGTGTTCCTTTCACATAATGGAGAGCATCTTGTCATCTTGACCTCCTCTGTTTCCCAATTGATTTCTGGGTTGTGGGCTTGCAACTATAGCATCCCCAATATCACGTCTGTTTTTCCCAAATCACACACATCCATCCTCATTCTTTCTACATGGCTCTTGTAGTATATGTTTACTTCTACTTGGTGTGTAATAGCCTTTCCACTATTGTTTGTTCCATCTATGTTTCTGACTGCTACTGGTCTTTCTAGCTTCTGCAGTCTAAACCCATGTTTTGCTGCCATTTTCTTGTCCATAAACATTCCTGTCACACCACTATCCAAGAGTACTTTTACCATTATGCCTTTATGTGTGTCCACTTTCTCTATTCCTATGTTTAACTATACCTACCTTAATATTTTGAATGTTCTTCTGATGTCTCTTTGCCTATCCTCCTTTTTTGCTGTGTTTTTTGGAACTTCTGTCTATACACTGCCCTGCTGTACCTTTCCCTCTCTGGAGCATGCTGCTACTCCTTTCTTTTTCTTTTGCTTTGAGCACCCGTACCACTTGGCTTCCTCTAACTTTCTTCTTCTAAGGACTTCTTGTCCTCTATTGTTTTCCCTATGCATTCCTTTCTTTCCACACCATCTGTATTCTATGTAGGTCGCTATGACTTTTTCTGTCATCTACTCTAACTCCAACAGCTGTGCATCTTCTGGTACATTCTCTACTCTACAGTATTCCTGTGCCTTTTCCCAATTGGAATGCACCAGCTTCCCTCCCTGCTATATCTTTTGTGGCCTGGTTATATATACCACTTCTCCTTCCTTCTTTCTCTTCCTTTTGACTTCAATATTTGGACACTCCTACTTGTAGTGTCCTACCCCCCAACATCAGAAACATTTTACCTCCTCTACCCTTTCCTGTTGCTTTATTTCCACTTTCTCCTTCACTCCACACTGCATCACTCTACTGGCTATTACTTCAAATTTATTCTGGAGAATCAGTTTCCCCTTTGCCTCTCCTGTCTTATTTCTATAGTTATAGGCCAGGTATCCAAACCTTTTACACCCCCAATATATCCTTCTTTCCTTCTCTTCTATTTCTGCCCTTAGCTTAGCAAGGGTACATTATTGGTTGAGTATCCCACTCATGAGAGAGTTATATTGTTCTAGAAACATTGTAAGAACTTAGACTGAGATGTCTTAGAACTACTCCTAGTCCAAGTTGACAAGAAGAACTCAATAGAGTTTACATTAAATTTCCTATACTACTTATACAACTACTACATGGTCTGTGCACTTTCTTCCTATGGTTCCCATGTGACTTAGTCATGTGCCATCACCTGACTATGGCTCGTAACCCTGTGACTCTTGTGATACTTAGTTACATGATACTTTCTCGTACTCCATCCTTGTATAGTAAGTCCAGAAAGGAAAAGAAAGAAAAAGAAAAGAAATAATGACTTAGTTGTTTTGCCAAGTCATGACACCACCCCCCTCTTAAGTTTTCTCGTCCCAAGGAATTTCCTACAACTCATAGTACAGATTAACCATGTTGCCCATTTCCTCATTGTCTTCTTCTGTCCACTCTCTTACCTCTGATTTGTCTTTCTCTTCTTCTTTCCTAATCATCTCCATTGTTTTTCTTTTCTTAGATTGTTCTCCTTTCCATCATCTCCAATTTCTTTTTAACCTTCCCCAGTATTCTTTATTATATTTCTTATCTGACCATCCAAATAACTTTTTTGCTGTAAATCTCTCTGGCAATTCTCCCCTCTCAAATATTCCTTCTTCTCTTTCTTGCTGGTTTACTTCCTCTATGTTCTGTCAATACTCTTTTTCAAATTCCTTGATTGCTTTCTTTGCATTTCCCAGATTTTCCCTTCCTTCCCAAGTGTCTGATTCCGCTGTGAATCCTTTCTATTGTACCAGGTATTTGTCCTTTTCTCTAATTCACTGCTTATTCAAAATTTTCTCTATCTCCCATTCTTCTTCTCTATCAATTATTACTGGAGCTGGTTGCTCCCTTTTCTGCCCTTCTACTTGCCCTATATATTTATGTATTCTACTAACATTGACTACTGGATGTATTTTAATTATATCAGGTAGCTCTAATTCTACTGTGTTTGATGATATGATTTTCTTTACTTTATAAGGCCCTACAAATCTTTCTATCAACTTTTCTGTCCTCCTCCCAACCATTTGGTACTTTAGATCTTTGGTGCTCAACATCACTAAGTCTTTTACTTTATAATCATCGGCCTTTCCTTTCTTTCTGTCTGCATACTTCTTTATTTCTTCTTGTACTTTTCCTAGTACTGCTCTTGCTTCTTCCTGTATTTCTTTCATCTTCTCAATAAATTTCTTTGCTCCCTCATATTTCTCCTTCTTTCTTCCTTCAAACTCCATTCTAGGATCTTGCCTGTAATTTGCCTTAAAAGGTGTTGTTTGAGTACTCGAGTGCACTTTATTGTTATATGCAAATTCTGCTGTTCCCAACCATTCAGGCCATTGTTCTTGCCTATGATCAATAAACATTCTCAAGTATTGCTCTAACTCCTAGTTCACCCTTTCCATTTGCCCATCTATCTGTGGGTAAAATGCCATTGACAATTTACTCTTAATCCCCAATATCCCATTTAACTCTCTCATTAACCCTGCTGCAAATTGGGGTCCTTTATCCAAAATGATGCTTTCCAGTAGCCTATGCAGTTTCCACACATTATTTCTAAACAACCTTGCTAATCCCTCTACCAATGTTTTCTCTGTAGTTAGTATAAAATGGACCATTTTAGTTAACTGATCTACTACTACTAGAATGCTGTCATATCCCTGTGCCAAAGGCAACTTAGTGATAAAGTCTGCTGATATATGCATTTATGGTTTTTCTGGAATTGAGTTTGGCATTAATTTTCCTGCCAGTTGTTCTATGCAGTTTTTATTATGCTGGCAAGTATTGCACTCCTCTACATATTGTTTCACCTCTTTAGTAACCCCTGGCCACCAAAAGTTTTGAGTGACCAGCTCTACTGTCTTCTACTGTCCTCTATGTCCTCCTACTAGTATATCGTGATGTAGCCTGATAATTTCTGCCCTCAATTTATTATCTTTTAGCACATACACTTTCTCTTCTTTATACATAATGCCGTCTACCTCTCTCCATTCTTTATCTCTTAACATTTTTACCCCTGCTCTCTTCATTTCCTCCACTGCTTTTACTATCTTATTGTCTTTTACTTTTGACTTCCTAACTTCCTCTAATAGATCCACTCCATCCACTATTATTTCTACTGTTTCTGTTTTTCTTACTTCCAGCTACTCTGGTTTTACCAACCTCTGGTTCTCATTGTCTTTCTCTACTTCTACTTTCTAGTCCAGTCTTCTACTTAGACTATCTGCTTTCTCTATCTTACTTCCTAGAACATGCTTCAGCATAAAATTAAATCTTGACAGGTATAGGGCCCATCTTGCTTGTCTCCTGTTTAACTTCTGTGCTTTCATAAAGTACTCAAGATTCTTATGATCAGTCCAAATCTCAAATTTAATTGCTGTTCCTTCCAGGAAATGCCTCTATGCTTCTAAACATCTAACGACTGCTAACATCTCCTTGTCATGTATCTCATAATTTCTTTCTATATCACTGAGAGACTTGGAAATGAAAGCGACTGGCCTCTATATTTCATCTAAGTACTTCATTGATAGTACTCCTCCAGTAGCATAATTTGACACATCGGCTTCTACTTTAAATTCCTTATCTAAGTCTGGTGCCACTAATACTGGTTTCATTGTGAACACTCTTTTGAGTTCGTCAAATGCTTTCTGCTATTCTACTCCCCACTGCCACTTTATATCTTTTCTTGTCAGTACGTTTATAGGCCTTGCTACTCAAGTGAAATCTTTGATAAACCTTCTATAATAGTTTGCGAGGCCCAAGAATTTTCTGACATCTTTCACATTTTTTGGCTCTGGCCAACTGAGTACTCCATCTACTTTCTCTTTCTCCATTTTGATTCCATTAGGCCCTATTACTACTCCTAGGAACCCAATTTTTCTCACTTTCCATACACATTTCTCTGGCTTGATATACAAGTCATTTTCTTCTAACCTCCTCAGTATTTCTTCCACAATCTCATCATATCCTTCCTCTGTTTCTGTCCTTACTAGTACATTATCTATAAACACAGCAACTTTTCCTTCATTAATCAAGTCTCTCAGAATTTCATTCATCATCACCTGGAATGTGGCTGGTGAATTTGTCATCCCAAAGAACATAACTGTTAGCTCAAAGAACTCTATATGCATTGTAAATGCTCTCTTCTACTCATCTCCTTCTTTTATCCTCACGTTATTAAACCCCTACCTCAGATCCATTTTAGTGAACATCTTCTTGCTACCCATATTGTCAATTAGCTCCATAATTAGTAGTAGCAGGTAGTTATTTTTCACTGTCTGGTCATTTAGGTTGTGGTAGTCCATTACCATTCACTTACTCCCATCTTTTTTGCCCATAAAGAAGACTGGTGATGTTTGAGGGGATTTTGATAGTCTAATATACTCCTTTCTCAGTTGATCTTCCACAAAGTTCTAGACTTCCTCTCTCTTGTTTTTGGATAGAGGATAAATTTTTCCCTTCCATAGTTTGAATGTCTCCTTGAGATCAATAGCATGATCCCAAACTTTTCTAGTCAGCATTCTTTCTGACTCTACTTTCCCAAACACTTTTTTCCATTTTAGGAATTTTCTTGGGACCAACTCTTCAATTTTTCTATGGTCCTCTTCAATTTCCTCTTCTCTTCTCCAATCTTCCTTGTCATTGATTGCCCATCTGACGATTTTCTCTTTCTCTAGGATTGCTACCCTTTTTCCTTTCTCAACTCCCCTTGGTCTTATTCTACTACATAAAGGTAAGCATCTCATTATTTTTACTTCTCTAGTTTTCCAATTGATTTCTGGGTTATGTGCCTATAACCATGGCATTCCCAGTATTACTTCTATTTTTCCTAAGTCACATACATCCATCCTCATCCTTTCTACATGTTATCGAGAGGTAGTGAATGCCTCAGTGATCACCCTAGATGGATGTTCAAGAAGAACTCAATGGAGTTCTTTGTTGGATTGCAGTCCTACTTATACTACTGTTACAGTGGCTGTACCCTAAAGTCCCATGATCACCTGCTCTTTCCAGAATGTTCTATGGTCACCTGACCTTTCCAGAATGTT